>VTLG01016450.1_pt1 | contig 29889 bp, 55 predicted proteins | sample 4694571 | NCBI WGS metagenome assembly VTLG01 (sample SAMN12604809, study PRJNA352737) | marine metagenome | biome: ENVO:00000447; feature: ENVO:00000209|ENVO:00000569|ENVO:01000036; material: ENVO:00002151; isolation source: viral sequences binned using virsorter ...
TCTGCGCTTGGCTATCTGACCTCCTCCTATCGTCCGTTACTTTTTGTAAGTTCCTGGAACTCTCTTCGGCTCTTTTATCTAGCCGCACCCTTTCGGTTACACGCCTACCAATCGCGGCCATGGCTTCATGAGCCGATTCCTGGGCTGCCATTTCCGCTTCTTCCCGAGCTGCTTTCTTCTCAGCCTCGGCTTCTCTAACCGCCTCATTCTCCCTTGTCGTCCTTTCTAAAAGGTCTGCGGTACTCTGTTCCCCTATTGCCTTTAACCTTGCCGCTTCGGTTATACGCCTACCAATCGTAGCCATGGATTCGATTGCAGCTTCTTGGCCTGCTATCTTTGCCGCTTCAGATTCTCTGTTCTTGATTGCAATCAGTTGTGCGGTACTCTGTTCAGCAAGTTCCTTTAGCCTTATTCCTCCCTTAATGCGATTAGCCATAGCCACCGCATCTGCGGCCCCTTGTTCCGCAATTAACACTTTTCTCTCATCAGCATACTGCTGTTCCCTAAGTGCGAACTGCTCTTCCGATGCTGTCTTTCTCCCGATATTTAACAGCATTTGCGCTGTCGAAGCGTCGTCATCAGCCCGTTGCTGCTGGCGATTCATATTTTCCTGATTTATTAAGTTGGCGGAACTGTCAGAGGCTGCCTTCCTGAGTCGCAGCCTTTCCATGATTCCGTGCGCCCAAGCCGCTGTAGTGGCTACCTGAGCTGCCTCCTCGGCTGCCACGGCTGCCTGAGCTGCCGCTGCCGCAACTGCTGCCGTCTTCGCAATAGCCGCTTGCTTGGCATTTTCCTGAGATACAAGCTCTTTTCCGACGGTAACGACATTTCTCATGGCCCCTGCGAACATGTTCCACTGAGGGACCAGCTCTGACATTGCGTCAGCATCGCCCTCAGCTGCCTCCGTCATGTCCAATAAGCCTTTAGCGGCATTCTCAAGGGAAGTTCTTAATTGGCCCACCTCAATGTGTGTTTTGTTGGCACCGACGCCTAATGAACTTACTTCTCCCTTGAGTATCTTTGCCCTGTCCGCGAGAGCCTTCAGATCCCTGACGCCATCACCTACATCGACACCGATTTTCAGATTTGGGCCTTTTGCCATTACTTTTCCCTTTAATAAAAAAAGCCCGCGCGAGGTTACCCGCACAGGCTGAATGAATTACGTGTCGAGGGTTCTACTCGTCATCGGTCGATTCTGGCTTAGGCTTAGGTTTAGGTTTGGGCTTAGGTGGCGCAGGTGCCGGAGTGGCGCAAACAACCTCGATCTGATGACCATTCGTGCGCACCCCCACAGGCTCGCATCCAGGATCCTGGCTCTTGGCTATTTTGAATATCTCTTCTTTGTCTATTACAATGTAGGGCATAAATCACCTTTTATTAGGCTACTGTTACTGCAAAATCAGTAGAAAATGCTCCAGTGCTTCCCGGATGGACAAGCCTTGCCATCAAACTGATATTGGCCCTGGCTACGGTTCCAAGTGCAAGCTGTGGTTCAAATGCAGTTACCAGAACATTGCCCTTGAGGTCCAAGGTCAGATCATCATTTTGAGTAGGATCATGCAGATGACCCGGTCCATTATATATCAACTTAAGGGTGCAGGCAGTCGGTGACCCAGTTCCTACAAGTGAATCTCTCATTGCCAGTGCGCTGGTGGTATCGAACTCCACTGTTAGATCGCAGGTTACCTGTCTACCTGTGAATGCACACCACTGAGGATAAATTCCCGTTCCATTCCCAATATCAAGCGTATTGGTAAATGTCATGGACACATCGCTTACTGTTGCATTGGCAGCACCGGCACCAGTACCTAGTGTAAGACCGGACGATCCAATATCATGGTGATAGTAACCGTCAATAGCAGCGTCATTAATATTGGGATACAGATTGTCGTCTTCAGCCAGCGGACTAGCGGGCTGGGTAAGTGGATCCGCTGCCTTGAAATCGTCTGATAAATCACTGACACCTGCTCCGTAAAACGCCGCCCTGCCAACCAGATCATAGGCAGCCGTCAGTCGCTGCGCACCGGAATCAGCACCAGATGTCAGCGTCATAGTCTGTGGCTTAAGCCCAAGCCATATTTCATCAAGGGTATTGGCAGAAGGGGCTAAACCCCCCTTGCCAAGGCTCCAGCTAACCAGATCCTTCGCCGTACCATCAAGGGTTGATCCCCACTGAATCAACGCAAGTGCATTGTCACCATTAGCTGCGCCTCCAGCATCCACGAGGCATGTGAATGATCCGGTTATTTCCCTGATCCCTGTTTTGGTCGCAAAGTACGGATAGCCATGACCAATATTAGTTTCCACAACCTGCTGCTGAGGATTATCGCTTAGCGTTACCTCTCCACCTGGAATGATGGGATACAGTTTGTTTCCACCACTATTGAATTTTCCGTAATTCACATCCTGATCACCACCGGTTATTTCCTTCTGTAGGAAGTAGAACACATTTGAAGATAGTACTTTAGCCATTTTTTAGTTCCTCAACGTCTTGGATGTTCCATGAAATAATTAATCTGAACGGTCTGCACAGATTTCATTAAGCCCCTCGCAATATGTTCTATCTCCCCCGGAGTTATTCCTACAACCCAGGGCGTTGAGAAAACATCACGCACACGATGCAACTTTAAGGCCCGATAGATTGTGTTTCGTATACCCCAGGCATCTCCAACATGGTTTCCATCTATCCAGCACTCCACATCCAGTCCCAATGTGGTCTCATCCAATTCGCTTGAATAATCAGTCCTGTCCTGAGACGAGGCGGCAATTCTTATCGCTGGTATTTTTCCATCTGGCGGAACTTCATCCTCGATGTCGTCATCGTTGTCATAGTCATAAAAATACCAGCTTATGCGATTTAAATCCTCATTAGTTTTAAGTGTTTCTACTATATCCTCATATATCGCTATCTCTGGACTCGCAAATTCTTCGTAATGGCGTCTGCCCACGTTAGTATCTCTTCCATGTTCCTGTTTTTAGGTATCCGGTAATACTGGTATATAGTCCATTCAACTCGGAGGTAGAGATCCCCATGAACTCTCTTTTAGGCAACCTTCTGGGACGAATTGCCTGGGTAATGATTCCAATGTCGCTTGCGGGGCTTCTTTTCCCCATCTTTATAGGAATACGGAAGTTCTTACTGGACTTAAACATAGCAGGGTAGGAATGACCGTTATTATGAGCGGACGCGACGGCAACAGACCTTACCTTCCGACCATCTTCAGAAGTGACACCCACATCCCTGACGAATATGGTGGTGGAGTGCATGGTTCCAGATGATTGTTCCCTGTGAGTCATCTTATTAAGGAACATGTTCCCGGTTTGATACAGCGGCCTTCCCCTCCCTCTCTGCTGGTCACTAAGTACCCCCCTGGGAATTTTTGGTCTCGGTTTGGCTGCCATGGCCGTCATCTTAGAGAGAGGGGCAAACTTATTGCCATGAACATCAACGCTCTTCTTGGTACGCTGCTGAATTCTCTTTGTCTGCGTTTCACCGATCTTCTTCATCATCAAACGCATTTTTTTCCTATCGGTGATTCCAAATACGTCCAGATCCTTCTCGACTATATTCGGAGCCGTTACCGTTATTTTCATCATAGTGATGCCTCCCGGAAGGAAGACAACCACTTCTGCACCGAACTCATCCTTGTAATGGCGTCATTGGCAACCTGATAGCTCATGGCTAGAACTGCCTGGCTTTCAAGTGGCATACCCTCCTTAGAGGTCACCCATATCTCCCGAAACAAGGTGCAAACAGCCATCTCGATGAGCCTTGGCATCGTTGCCGAAGCGTTGGGCCTAGGAACGTAACCACCTGTATAAATAATCTTCACTCCACCAGTATAGGTGGGCCAAACCGAAGCCTGTGAACTGGGAGCAGTTGCACTTCCGCCAAGTATTCCCGGTAGTTTAATCACAACTCCGCTGGAAGAGGTGGTTCCATCCTCCATCTCAAGAACGTACTGCGTTCCACTGGTCTGCTCCGTATCAGAAGCAAACGCGCCGGAAGGAACTCCGAAATACCCCGTGCTATCAATGTGAATAGAAGTGATCGCTGTCACAGGTCGTTCCGGTAACGCAATCCTGGTGGTGCCTAGCTCGGCCATGGGAGGATAGTAAGTTCGGCTCTTACTCTCGAATCCATCAGTCAGGTCGCGTCCACAGTGAGCGCGTACGGCGTCCTCAGCCCCTCGGAGCATGGCGGTGAGTTTATCATCCAGCCTGTCCGTCGAGACCTCTGCAAACGCCTTTGCTGCTTCTAAGGATACGAGTCCCATTGGTTACTTATGATCCATCAGGAGTACAAAATAATTCAAGCGAGCTTGTCTCACCTATACCGGATGTCGTCACCTTTTCCCACCTTTTGGGATACTCTGCCAAAAGAGTCGCATTTGTATCCCCGCTAACCCCATATCCCAACCCACTAGCTAGTTCAATCCATGCCACATAAACCCACCCATCAGCTACTGTTCCTGATGCGAACTTCGATTGTCCACGAAACTTTAAATCTGGATAAGTTTGGGTGGGATATGCTTCATTCAGTTCTTCTTGGGTGACATTGAAAATAACCGTTTGTCCGACCATCATCTGAGTTCCATCGTTGTTGTGAGTTATCGACTTCACCCCTTTATCTGTCCATGTTTCCCATGCGCCAGAGCTATTTTTATCGACTTCGATAAACACCTGATGAACGACATCCCCCCCGTCAGTATCCAAAGTACTTTCACCAACATTGCAAACCAACATGATCTGATGTGCAAAACCACTTTCTGATCCAAATCTAAGGGTCTTTGTTTTACTGGTTCCTCCACTTCCCTGTGTCTTGGGGGGGTATCCACCAATGACCGGTGCGCTTTCTACCATTCTTACTGGAAAGGCCATATTGATCCCCTTATGCTGGCTGCGCGATTGTACTAAATACTGTTGTATTTGCTGATATTAGTGAGTCAGACATCGTTAGCCCGTAGGCAGTCCCCTTTAGCTGCGATGCCAGCTGGGCATTGGTTCCGAACAGTCCATATCTTAAGTCACCAGCTATCCCCAATATGAATAGCGGAAGGAACCCTTCGTTTGTTTTTGTATCACATGTTATGCGGTATCTAACCGCATCAAATGGCTCGTTAGGGTAAGAACCGGTTGAGTCAGCTTCGCCCATCTCTTTGAGCATGCAGTCATCCATGTACATAATGGTAGCCGTGTTTTCACAATAATTTTCTCCGGGTGTCGAACTTCCGTTCCCAACAATCAACCTTTGCATAATGTCATCCATGTCGTCAAAGTCTCCACCCCTACGTCCCTGAAGACGTACATCAAGGGTGTCCGAAAACTCTGATCCACTGGAAGTTCCTGTTACAAATACAAAAGTAATCTGCCTTCCATAGGTTGATTGATCTCCGGCTCCGAGAATGATTGTTGGACCTGCTAGTGGGTTAGCGTCCATCGTATCATCATTAACTCTTTGTGAGTTAAACAAAGTAGTCACCGGATTAGACTCAACCAACGTTACCGGTACTGACATAGCTGACTCCTTTCCGGTGATTAGGAATGGTTATTTAACAACGATGGTATCGTCTGCATTCAAAGAACTTGCAGGACCATATGACGCATCACCAACGAAGACAGTTACCCCATACTCATTGTCTGATTCACCGACGGCTCGATAGGCCACGTTTACAAACCCTCCAGCGTTATCGAGTTCCTCGGCCTTAACATTGATAACAGCCTGACCTGCGCTCACTGGAGTGGCTGTCTTACCGGCTATTAACTTAATGGTACCGGCAGCTATTGCAGTGTCGATTTCAGCGGAACTAAGGCCCTGAAAAGTCGCGGTAGACTCATAAACATTTATCGTAAGATCGTCGGTCGCTACAGTACTGCCCGTATTGCAACAGACCACCATCTGGTCATACTCCGAAAAGGTTTGGTTATCTCCTATAAGAGTACCGTCGCCTGCCGCGATTTCAACTTTAGCGTCGATTAACGCTAACGATTCGACCAATGTTACTGGATATGTCATAACTCTAATCTCCCTGTTCTAAAGATGCCCCCCGAATGAACGGGGGGCGAATCAGCTAATTAACTACGTAGTGATTAGGGATCGCCGCCCAGTGCGATGAACGGGCTACAATCAGATCCGTCAGCCAGATTGATTGCGCCATTCAAGGCAGGCTGTCCATCAACCCGATGGCTGAAACGCCAGACAGTCTGGTTCTGGGTGAAGTTAGCGTGAATACTCGCGCTGATTTCACTGTCCTGACGATCACCAATCCAGTAGTAGGAAAGGTCTGCGAGAATGACACTGTTATTGTCAGTACTCGTTAGAGCAGGAAGTTTCTCTGTGAAGATAATGGGGATTCCGAACAATGCAATCGGCAATGCCTGACGTGCGTTAGGAATCCAGATAACATTGCTCTCATCAGCAAAGGAAACCAGTTTTTCCAAGACGCCAAGGTTCATGATCCAGACTGTTGAGCTGCCTCCCTGAGAAGATGGGAGCAACTTAGCAATCATGGATGCTGCATTTGCCAGAACGAAGTTATCGGCTTCAGTCTTATCGACTGTTATTTTGCAAGGGGAATTGATAATTCCCAAGGGCTGACCGCTTCCGGTTCCCTTAAGGAAAGCCAAGTCCTCATACCAATTAATTGCCCCTGCAAAACTTTTGTTCAAGAACGGGCCGAGGGCCGTTCCACTGTCAGCCAGAAGACCGTTTCCAACTTCCGTGTAACCAGCCAATTCGTGCGCCACGAATTCGAGGTTTCGGAAGGCGGGTTCGGTTGGGGTTTTCTGGGTGTCGGTCTCAATCCAGCTGGCTTTCACACCACCGAAGAATTGAGTTTCGTCAGCTCCGGCATCGTTCGTAAGATCAACAGCAGGTACAACCATGGACCGGCTTGACATACGCATGACGGTCGCACGGGGACGAACCACTGCGGTTTCGGCAGCCATGTCGAACAGTTCATTTCTAAACTCCTGAGGAACCAAGTATCCACCAGCGGTTCCGCTAGCTTCACTTAATACCTGCGTATGAATTCCATCATCTCCAGATCGCTGTCCACTTTCATAATCGTTGTACAGCTTTGCCTGGGCATCCTGAGGACTGAGGTTTCCCTTGCCTCCGTTAGCACAATAAATGGAAGCGCAGAAATCACCAAAGTCGTGACGCCCTTTCTTCTTGGTCTCTTCCTGGGCAGTCAGTACTTGTCCAGGAGAGTTCTGTTGCGCATAGACAGGTGCCGAAAAGCCTTCAACGGCGGTCTCGAATTGTTTAATCTGATCCGATTGCTTGGAGACTGTGCTGTGAATATTCTCCAAGGCTTGCTCTTGACTACTGGTCAAAGTCATAACCTAAACTCCTTAAAAAGCCGGAGAACTAGAGTCCCCCAAGACGGGTATAAAGCGAACTCAGTGCTTCGCTCTGACGACTGCAAACATCATTCAACTCCTCTAACTTGGCAGCGAATTCCAGGTTCTCTGGAACCTCTACCACCTCTTCCGTTTCGGCCTCTTCTTCGCCAAAGCGAGCGGACTGCTTTGCTGCTAGATCCGTGAGTGCCTGTTCGATCCTGTCGAGTCTTTCATCGATCTTCACGCTGTCCTCCTCTTCTTTAGGTTCATCATTTCCGAAGCTCTCGGTATCCATACCAATTCCCTGAACAGGCATTGGTGCTGCGTACAACATCAGCCAGTTCTTAACGTGGTTGTAATTACCAGAATCGATTGAACTTCGGATCGCATCCGGGTCCGCACCAATTCCGACGGGACCAAACTCCATTAAGTCACTTTCGAAGATGTCCAGTACGAACCCTTCTCCCTCTTCGTCATCGTTACTGAACTCAGTTAGATCTGCCCGCATGGGACGAATCATTACAGAACTGGCCCTGATGATTCCCTCGTCGATCAAACGGAAAATCTGCTCAGCCTGCGGTAGAGATTGGGAGAAGTGTACCGTACCAGTCGCTTTGGACTTGGTAATCTTGAGATCAACTTCTCCCGTATCCGGGTTGCGCGACGTTCCAATCGGAACAGACACAAAGGGGTTCAGGCCATGATCGAAGCAACATACCGGATTTTTATCGTAGTTCTCTGTCATGATCCCCTGACCGTTCTTACTCTTGGTCAGCTGGAGTCGGGCATTCTTGCGGTTTGGGCCTTTGTTGGTAGCGATCACGAACCGCGCACTCATTGAACTCGCATCAATAGAGACAGTCTGGCAGTGGTTATCTACGAACGGAAAATCAGCTGTCATTGACGCCAGGTCCGCCAGCCCGTCATCAATCAGTTTCTGTCTTAACGCTTCCATTGAAGATCTCCTCTTCCACTGGCTTTCGCAAACGGCAACTCTCTGCTTTGAGTCAGGAAACTCCTGAGCCACATCAGGATTTGCCATTCAGCGTTTTATGAACTGTTGTCGGTCTTCCGTTCCCGTTGGTTTTGGTAGTGGCATGTCCGTTTCCGTTTACGGGGCGACCATGAGAAAATACATCGCGTTGTCGTAGCAGTTGCTTAACAACTTCTTCAGTTTCTTCCTCCTCATCATCATCTTCCTCTTCGACTTCAATCTTTTCTTCGGTGACGATTGGTTGGTCGATGGGATGGAGGCTTCCGGGTCGTGCAGGGTATTTACCCAGGTCGTCTTCGAGGGGCTTAAGTCCGATGTATGCTCGGTATTCATCAGGTGAGACCACTCCGTATTTGAGTCCTGTTTCCCACTGCTCTTTATGAAGCTCGGGATTGTTTGGTGCGCACTCATCAAAGAAGGCGCGGATCCTTGGATTGAACTTGGGGGCAAGCTGCTCGGTAACCGCACCTGCAATCGTGTTAAGGATTGGCTGGACAGTATTGGTACAGAAGATTGTCATCGCAGCATTCGCGCTGGCGAAGTTCACGTCTTCGGAGATGCCTGCGATTATCTTTGGCACCCGGAAGAGAGACAGGATTGAATCCCGCATTTGATCGGCACTCATTCCGAAATCCATTTCCTTTGGAGTCAGAGTCAGTGCCTGGATGTCCATGTCGGGTTTGACTATCAGGGGGCGACCTGCATTTTCAGTTCTGCCGAACTTGGCGAGGAACTTGTCCTGGAGACGGGCAATCTGTGAGTCCGAAGGATCAGCATAAGTATCTCCCAGCTTGATCATCAGGCCGGGCCAGCTACCGTTCTTGAAGCTGTTCCATCGAGCATCGTTAATGCTCTCACTGGTGTCGATCCACTCTGCACCACCTTGGAGGGGGGAGTAACCATCGATCTTGGAGACAGGGCTTATGCGCCGAATATGGATTACTTCTTCAGGACGCAGCCTGGCCGCCTGCGACCCAAAGTTCCCGCTGGGCGACACCAGCCAGTGGTCAATCCACTTAGTCTTACTGGCGACTGAGCGTATCCACTGTGATGGGATAACCCATAGTTCGGCGGGTTGCCCTAACGAATTGGGAATTACCCACCAATAACAATTTCCTGTGAGCAACAGGTAGAGAGTAGATTCGTACCACAACTCTGACTGGGTATCACCTGAGTCATTAACACGGTCGAGGAGGAACCGCATCGGGTTGTTGTCCGGTACTTCTCGTTCGCTGTTTTTGATACCGAGACGAATTCGCTGCTCTGCGACCTTGTCAGCAATTGCATTGATGGCGACATAGGTCCACTGCTTGAAATGGGTGACCTCTTCATTGCGATCCCCTTGCCAGGTAGCCGGGACTCCAATAGGATGGCTTGGAGCCATTACAGCAGACAGTCGTCGTTCGACTTCGTCCGGCGCACCGACACCAAGCAAGATCCGTTTCAGGTTATTCAGAATCCTTCCCAATGGTCGTCCCTTAAGCGCGTGCCATCGCTAAGGACTGGATTCCGTGTGGTGTAATATGATATTAAACATCTGCAAGGAACAAAGTCAATGACTCGTAAAGATTTAAATAAAACTTTCTTCGATCAGGATAAAGAACTAAAGTCGAAGAAGAAAACCCCCAATGCAGAAGTACTCGAAATCAGAGATAGGGAAATCTATGATCGATGGGTATCAGGCTCCAAGGTTGGGAATATCAGTGCTGAATTTGGACTCTCTGCTAACACTATTAATACAGTGGTACAGAAGGTCGAATCGGAACTTTCTCGCCGGTTCATGGAAGCCCATATGCAGATGCGGGTCAGAAACACACAGCGTTTTGAACAGCTGTACTTCCGGTGCGTGCAGGCATTTGAGAATTCAGTCGGCGATGATTACGCTGAAGTGGTTAGTAACACAGATTCTGGGAAGAATGTTACCAAAACTACGAAGAAAGCCTCCGGGGATCCACGTTATCTTAAAGAAGCCAGAGAGTCACTCGACGCCATCCAGAAACTCTGGGGACTCAACGCCCCGGAAAGAGTCCAGAAGGAACTCACTTATCACGTCGATTCCATTGCCGATGATGAGCTGGTGAGACGTGCGAACGCTTTTCGTGGAGTTCGGGAACGACTCACAGCCGGTCTTGCCAAACTGGAAGGTGAGTGATGTCTACGTCTACACAACATGCCACGCTCATTAATAATCTGCGTGATCAGTACGACCTGGACCTGAAGATCGCCAGGAGAGCTGCCGAGAAGTCCCTGATGGCGTACCTGAACGCCTGTTTGATCAACTGTGCCGGAGAACCCCAGTATTTCGGGGAAGTCGCTGAGGAGTGGCAGACGAACCTCCTCGAAGCGTTGGCTCCCGCCATAGAGACTATTGGGGGCATTGCCAAGAAGCCTCCGTACCGTAAATTCTGGATTACCCTTCCACGAGGATCCGATAAGACATCCCTGTGTGCACGAATCTGTAACTGGCTGATGGCATTCTCTAAACGACGGGTAAATGGAGTGGTGGCTGCCTCGAACAGGGATCAGGCTCTGATTCTTCAGGATGCGATGCGTGCCGAGGCCGATCTGAACCCCTGGTTCCGCGACCTGATCGATTATCAGCAACACCGGGTTCTGGGACAGGTATCCACAGACTCAGGAATAGCTCAGGCCCAGATGCAGATCATTTCAGCGGACGCAGCCGGTTCCTACGGACACATGTCAGATTTCATCATCTGTGACGAACTGACCGTCTGGCAGAACGAAGAACTCTGGCATTCGCTGATTTCGACCCAGCCAAAACGGCAGGCGATCATTATTGCCCTATCCAATGCAGGATGGACCAATACCTGGCAATCCACGGTCCATGACATGGTTAAATCCTCCGACGACTGGTATCTCTACGAACCAACTGGACCCAAGGCGATAGCGGGTTGGATTGATCCGAAAGACGTGGCTGAACAGCAGAAAATACTGCCGGATGCCGTATTCCGAAGGCTTTGGTGGAACGAATGGTGTGGTGATCGGGGAGACTTCCTATCCATGGAAGAGATCATCCTATGCCGTAACGACACCTTGCGGGAGCGGACGGAATCCGGTGACGGCAGTCATTATTACATCGCTATCGATTACGGAGAAAAGAAGGATCGCACGGTCGCCACGGTTGTCCACCGGGAAGACGGTAAAGTGGTGGTAGACCAGATGAAGGTATGGGTTCCTACTCTGGATCGTCCGGTTCACGTAGCAGTCGTAGAAGCATTTTGCAGGATGGCGAAGGAACGATGGAACAATCCCACAATCATCATTGACCCCTGGCAACTGGCAGCCCTCGATCAGCAGGCTCCTGCCTGGGGACTGAGGATGCAACGATGGAATGCGACCAGTACAAACCAGCAACAGCTTGCACAGAACCTCAGAACGTCTGTTTTGTGCGGACAGCTGGAATGGTTCCCCGGATGCGGGGCTGCACCCGGAGCCGGTGACCTTGAGCAGGAAATGGCGGAACTGGTCGTCAAGGAGACCGAAAGAGGGTGGAAATTCGACCATAAATCCGGTGCGCACGATGACCGGTGCATCTCACTCGGCATGGCCCTCAGCGTTGCTCTTGCGAAGCCAATTGGTGAGCGCACGCCCGACCTTTGGTTTTAGTCCTTCCCTGCGGTCCATCGCATAGCTGATGAATTTCTGATTCTTAAGGCAGTATTCAAGACAGTATTCAAGCACCGATGTCTTGGTTATACGAAGGCTCGTCGCCAGCAACTCAAGTCGGCCTCTGGATTCATCTCCCATCCTGTAGGCAATCATCTTTTTCACGGTGTCCTCCTGTCATGATTCGGGCCGAGATGCACACTTTACCAACCCCTGTTCGTCTTGACAAGGGGATAGTCAACCTCAATAATGGGGAAACAAACCGGATTTTTGCCCTGAAAGTGCGAACTTTTTGCTCAAAACACCGGATTTATGGGAAAAACGACCGGATTTCTCGTCCGGTGACCAAAAGGAGCCAAAATGGCAACTATTGAGAACGATATCGCTCTGGCGAAGATGATTGACCCCATGGGATCGTTTACTATTAAGATTACCCAGGAAGACGGGTCCAATACGGTTTCGTATGAACTGGAAGGCCCCATGGAGGTTGTTAATCATGCCATAGCCAAAATGGAGGCCCAGATCCAGCCAGAAGTGAACAATATCACCAGCCTGGAACTGACAGACATTGAAAAACAAACTATCGTCGCCACACTGGAGGTCGAGCTGGCACAATGAGCATTCACGACCATCAGCCGATACCTAATCTAAGATCGTACTCGGTTACGAACGCAGATGGATGGGAGGAAGAAGTCGATACTGACGAGCCGAATATGGACCTCGCATGCACTTACGCCACTCACATGGCATGCGATGAGTTCGGCGGACCAGATGGACCCGATGAAGAGATCCCCATGACGATCACCGTTACAGATAAGGTTACTGGAGAATCACGGGTTGTTAATTTCACCCTCAAGCCCCATGAGACGTATCCACGATGATTGACGTGTCAAGAAATCGATACGAACTGACAGCAGGATGCTGGATCAAATGCCCGGATTGTGATGATGCATTCTGCACCGTACACAACAAACACGCCTGGGAATGCGACTGCCCATCCATTGAAGTATGGGCGGATGAAGGAATGGATCCTTACAGCAGTGAAACCGGTGCCACGTAATGGCAAACCCGGATAGAACCGTTCGTTCAGGACCGGGCCAGCACCTGGCGAGCATGTGGCTACAAACACGGAGGTTGCAATGGGTAACAAGGGAGACATTGCCAAATGCCGGGACTGTGGTAATCGAAGGCTGGTTCTCAAGAGAGAGTGGCTCCGTGCGGCCCGACCGCGATGCACCGCCTGCGGAGGACCATTAGAAAACAGCTATGCCGCTCGAACGCAGAATCTTATGAAGGATGGAGAGAAGCTGATTCAGGGAGAAAAGGTCTGGAATGACAGAGAACTGGAATGATACTCAAGGAGGTAAGGAATGAGCTTAGCGATTATCAGTGCGGACAGTATCCAGAAGAAGCTGACCGAAATATCTAAATCAGTCGGAGTACTGCTCCGTTACCGAGTACTGGAAATCAACAATGGCGGTAACAGGATCTTCATGCATACGGTTGCCCGTGCATACGGGTCCAAGTGGATCGATATCACCGATCCCGTTAAGACCCAGAGAGTCCTGTGGAAAAGGGTGACTGTCTGGGAAGAACTAGCCCTAGCCGTGAAGGCTACCAAGGAGAGAGAGGCGAATGATGTTTGATATGGAAGAGTCGATAAGGCACAGTCTGGCAGATATCGCGAAAGAACTCGGTATACAGATGAGGTACCGCAGTGCAATGCCCGATGGTCAAACCGCCCATTACGTCCAGTACCGACCCGATGAAACGGTTGCCTGGACAAGCGGCGGAATGATGGACTACAAAACCTCCAAGGCCCTTCTTATGGAACTCCATAGCTGGGGCAGGCTCCTGTCCTGCAAGTCAAGGTCTGAGAGGATGAGACTGGAGAAAGAAAGGGAGGCGAACCATGAATGAAGATAGAACAATCGAGCAAATCAAAATTAACCTCAGTCAGATCAGGAGGATTACCGGAATGAAACTCCGGTACAGAAAATTCCCCAGAGACTGGGCACCGAGACAATACGGACTCGAACGATGGTACAGAAAGAAAGAGTGGAACATGTCAGGCCGCCTGTACAAAACCGCTCGTGAACTCTGGGTAGCAACCGAGCATTGGTCGTGCTTCGCCTTCGAAATCGAAACGGATCAGTACGCCAAAGAGCGTAATGCCGAAGACGCCAAATGGGAAAAGCTGAGAAAAGAAGGCGAAGCCATTGAGAAACAAGTTAACAAAGTCACGGCACGCTACGCTGATGAACTGAGAGCCTGGGCTAATGACTGAACCACTCGAGAAAATAAGGGCCAACCTGAAAGAACTCCAGACGGACCACCGAGTCAAGATGACCGCCTGGGACGAGCCAGAAGAAGAACTGGACGAAGACGGCGAAGTGGATGAGGGCTGCTACTTCGTATACCTCCTGCCAGGCTGGTCCTACAATGACGGAAAACACCTCCACCACATGGTATGGTCCTACTCCATGCCTGAAATGTGGAGACGTATGAAAACCGTCGAACCATGCCTCTGCGACAAATGCTCAGAACCTGTTAAAACTACCTAAGCTACCACGGGTAGTCATGCATGTCTAGACGCCTCGATTTCCGTAAGTGATTATTTTTAAACCACTTGCGATTTTAGGGTCTCTGGGATTTTATCATAATGATAAAATATTTGTCTATACACAGGTAACCTGAAATGGTTTATTTTGTTTGGCCAGGAGGGGAGTAGCGCTTACATACCCGTGAAAAGTCGAGCGATCTTTTGCCAGCCCGGACAAAACCAGTCAAAAGCGCACTGGGTTTTCACACTGCTATACCAGTCCCAAATGATGGTCAGTGTGATCAGATATTGATCACCATATCGGCCACCGTATCGACCAAACTGGTGTTAAAAAACCCCTTGTTTTATAGGGTTTGCGGAAGAACAAAAAAAAGGCGAAATCGCCCCTATGACGCTCAAATATACTGCCCCTACCCAAATACCCTTTTGGTCAAACGCACGCCACGGGGCATACAGGACCCCTTAATGACGACGATTTTCAGCCAAAATACCCGATTTTGGGCTGACTACCCCCTATATAGTGTGGTCGCTATCTCAATACCATACTACATATAGCGGTTTAGATTTTGTGATCTGCGGATTCTCATCTATAAACGTAGTGTTAAACACGTGTTTGTGTGGTGTGCTGTGTGGTGTGGTAGGGTAGTGTGGTAGGCGGTGTGCTGGGTGGCGCATAGAATAGGCCTAGGCTAACACAGCCTAGGCCTAGGTATTGATTACCATGCCCGGAAAAAAGGGGTCAACGATTAAGGAAACGTTGCGCTTTCCTCTTACCGCTACCATGGGCTTTAAACCCGATTGCATATGTTCTACTGGACAATGAGCACAGCTTACATGTTTTACATGTTAGGCTGTCCTCCTGCCACAATGCTGGGCATAGCATTATCCGTTTGCCGTCAGGTGTTTTATATTCACGTTCTACCGCATCGCTAGGCAGCATGGTTACAACCGGACCAATACCAAGAGCCAAGGCCTTGTCGGCCATCTCATGGCTATCTGTGGATACATTAATCGCAAACCCAAAACGGTTAGCGCGTTTGATTACTTCGCGATTATGCATAGCGTTTTTTGTGTCCGACAGGACATCATAGTGGCTATACGTGAATCCTTTACGATCCCTGTTTGCTGATACGATTTCAGATACCCTACGAGACGCTATGCGAGCGCGATTGAATAACTGGTGTGGCAAATCGCCAGCAACATTATGCCTCCATACTTGTCCAATGGGTAGCTTACGAATACTACTCAGAAATGACCTCCATGTGATAATCCTCATGGCGATAGCCAATGCCGATAATTTTCGCCATGTCATACCAGTAAAGGAAAATGGAGCGTAGCACCCATTGTATTTCTTATTGCCAGTTGATTTATCGACAGTTGTTTTCAAAGGACAGCTGTCCGGACAAGAGGATTCCTCCGTATATGTAACGGGGATTTTTCCGGTTTTACGGTTAAGGGAAATCGGCACAAACTTCACATTTTTATAGGTCATAACACACTCCAAAAAGTAAGGGGTAAAGAGACTAGGAAACGGAAATCAGGTTTTTACACTCAGTTAAAGCTTGTTTAACGGCGTCATTTGTCGACGCATTTATTAGGTGTAGACAGAACATTTTTACATCAAGGTTTTTGCCGGTGTGCACAATCGATTTTGCGTCAGATTTTACGAGGATTTCCGTGATAGTTGGATGTTTCAATACTGTGTCGATAGGTTTCATAATTCGCTCCATTGGTAATAGGGAAATCAGTTAATTTTGCCGTATTGTGCAATTTGATCTTGAATATGAGAAGCTACTTTTTTATAGCCATGCCGATGTCTAAAATCATCCATAGCTAGCTCGAATTTATCGATGGCCTTTTGGCGTGTAGGGTAATATTTGTGGTTTTTCCCGACGCATAAACCGGATTCGAATTGAACAACAAACCATTGACGGTCACCATGTTTCGCGACAGCAAAACGCTGCCCGAACCATTTGGCTGTCAACATGTACGCATCCCTATCATAGGATAGTCTTTCCGCACCCATTTTCTCCCAATCAAGTGAACCAACTACTTGCATAACGATACGCTTGGTATCACAATTCATTATCACTACCCCTCGGAAAAAGAATAAGGAACAAAACAACCACTATGACGACAGGGAACAACGTTTAGTGCAAAAGTATCTATCAAAATCCCAATCAAAGTAGAATGGTTTTTTAGTTTGGCGGATAAGCTTTCCGCAATTCTCGCAATGATAGATTGTCTTTGGTTCGGGATCACCTTCACAAATCATCCACCCGGAGTACTTCTTGATATCTCGCTTCTTCATTGATACCTCTCGAAAAAAGAATAAGGAAACACGCACGCACGCACGCGCGATACATATATACTCTAGCATAACGTTTGCATGCACGCAAGAGATACTTTCCGGATTGTGTTTGAGATCGGGTTTGAGATCGGGATTGAGATCGATTGACGGACGATGAATTTTTCGCACATCTTCAGACATTTTTTGGGACCGGTTTGGGCGGTCAGTTTGGCCGCTCAAACTGTCGGTCAGTTTGGTCGTAAACTGGTAACTGTTAACCGTTTACAACGCCGGCTGAGAGGCCGGCTTCCCCCCCACACAGAAAACACCCACCCCGGAAAGCACCCCAGAAACATTCACACAGCCAATGGGGGAAATGAATCATCTATCGTTCACTACATATTGACTTGCGGGGATGATAATGTTATTCTGGATACATCCAGAAATTTGATTAGTACCACTACCCTTACCTTATGGAGGAAAGATTCATGTCGGCACTAGAAACTATTCAGACGCAGATTATTGAATGGGGGCACTCATCCGGTCGCGTCCGTGCGGTATATGGCGGAAACACTTCCGAGGAATGCAGCCTAGAGGTTCACTGGCCTTCAACTAGGGTATGGAACCTGAATTACATGCACCATCAGCGTGCAGCTCAGTATCTGATTGAGGCCATGACATCGCAATTGCCTCAGTGGCAGAAAGGCACTCTCCAGCGTTTGAATTGGGGAGCTACCCTTCTGGTTGGTCCCCCGAAATCCAGCCCACGACACAGTTATTTTCCGCTGCCATATTCCGATGAAGAGTTTCCTGATTACCCTCCGGTGATCTTTGAATCCATGTTTCCCGTCGAGAATTTTCCAGACTCAGAAAGGCCGCAGATTTCCACGCTTCAATACCCTTATCCACTTGCTAAATAGCTTTTCCCCTTACCTAGGAGCAAATCATGATTACTTTCTGCATAGATTTTCGCGAGGAATATTGGAACGAAAACGCAGCTTGCTGGATTGACGCGGGCTATGTCGCAATCGTCACTCACTCAGGGCGCAGCGGGTCCACTCACGTCTCAGGCGATACTGAGGAAGAGTGTCGCAGAATCGTTCTCGCAGAGTGGCCTGGCGCAGTTGAGGAAGCTGAACCTACACCTGAAATGAACGTTTTCCACATGCGACGACTGGGGGTTATCTAATGCGAATTGTTACCGTTAAAAACACCTGTCCATGCGGCGAAACTATCGAAGTCGGCACCGTGAAATCCCCGTACCACCGAGGTCGAGAATTCAACATCCACGTTAGTTGTGATTCCTGCGGAAGGACTGCTACGAGTGGATCATCCCTGACTGGTGAAATCACAGGCTGGATGACAGAAAAAGCTCTAGCCGCAATCAATAGGCAGTCAGAAATCGACAATTTCAGTGCAGACATGAATGAATTTTACGGTCGCGGTAACTGGTAAATCCCTACTTTTTGGAGACTATTTCGATGGAAAAAACACTGTCTATCTCGCAGATCAAAGAGGCAATTTTTAACGGCCTTACCCCCCGTGCGCAGCCCTGGTGGAACGGATCCTCAGATGAGGTGATCGGATCTTACGTGATCTTGGCGCAGCGTCAGTCGATTGGTGCCGCGATCAATGAATTCAACGATTCATTCCAAGATCCGGTACTTTCACAGTGGTGGAAATATGGAGAAAAATCATGAACCCCGCAATGACCGAAACCTTTTGCCATACCATTTACCTGTATGTCGGTGACCAGAAATTAGAAACCGATTCCCCCGGAATGCTCGAGATGATGACCGAGAAGGGAATTACCGAAATCCCCCTATCCATGATTCCGAAAATAACGGAGACAACTCTGGAGGTGAATTTCAAATGGAACGCTGATTATTGGTGCGAAAAAGGCGATACAGAAAGCGGTCCCGGATGGCCGGCGCACTGGGAAGCGCACTCATGCAGGGTGGGAACTATAAAGCTGAATTCCCACCTATTCGGAGGCCTTCTGATGGGCGATATGGATTATGAAAATGGCGGGTTCGACGCGATTTTCCGTGACAATATCCAGAAATACCTCGATCTATGGATCGAAAAAAACGCAGATGCCGAGATCTATTTTGATGTTTCTTGTTCTTGCTGAAAGATAGGCTAGATATGCAAAAATTAAATTACCCGCAGCAGAAATCCCTCCACGAAATCCTTGTTTATCACGGGGGGGCAACCCCCGTTTCAGAATGGACTACCGGGTCGGGCAGCCGCACGTCCCGTCGAACTCTGCCAGCCTACTGTTCTTACGTGCGGGCAAGTGAGATTTACACCTTACGTGGCGCAGTCAGAAAACGTGCAGAGAAGATCCTGAGTCTGCGCCCACGAGTGCAGGAATTAGTGGTTGTGACCGATCTGCGGGCAGCCAGAAAAGCACTTCGCGACAATCTTTGGTCGCTCACAAATCCGTTCGCAGATCCCCGACAGGAAAGGATTGCAAAATGAATTGTTACACCTGCGGAGAATACACTGAAGATTCCTTCAAAATAGATCAGTGGCACACAAGCTGGAAAGAAGGCCTAAATGGGAGGAGGTACTGCGAATCCTGCTTCAGGGTAGTGGCAAAGCCAAAGGAAGGTGCATGCTGGTACGACGTAGCACCACAAGCCGGTGACCTGTGGGTAGTTGAGGGTCCGCTAAACTACCCGATACACAAGATTTCTGAGGCGGTGGAACACGACAGCCTACCGGATGGATTCCGGTGGATTGAAGACGAGTGGCAATTTTTCAGCGACACCGTCCCGATGGTCAGCCTCTACGCTGATGGTTCCGTAACAAAAGAAAATCACTGATCGAGGGAGCAAAATGAGTAAATGCACACGATGCGACAGCTCGTACGGCCACAACCTAGATGGCTGCGGAGGCCATGAATTCAAAGGCTATCGTTACTGCGAAGCCTGCTATAAAAAGAAACTTCTTCAGGAGCTGCTTTACCTCGAGGAAAAGCCCTCATGCACTGTGATCTCAATGGATGAAAACGGCACACTACAGGAGGAGGTCAGCCCGGAAAACTTCGGTAAAACACTCGAAGGTCTCTTAGGATTTGGAGGTGAGTAGTGATTAATCAAGCTATGATATCAGCAATCGCACAGTCTATGGCGTCCGAAAAACTGATCGATTGCCCAGTGGTTTATTTTGCTACCGCAAAGGATCTTGAAAGCATCGTGAGGGATTCGTGGGAAAGACTTGCAACCCTGCATAAACTCCCTGGCGCAACCTTTGAAATGCGCGGCTGGGGAGCAGATGAACAAGATATCCCCATGTGGCGGATCTGGGGAATGCATACCAAAATGGAGGATCACGAACCATGCGCCTGGTCGATCAACGTAAAATTACACAACCCGGCATTACTAGAAGCAGGAGCAGGACGATGAAAAAATTTCCAATTGGAATCGTAAGCACGCAGGAAGCTGCGAGAAGAATAGGCGTATCTCCTGCACGAGTCAGGCAGATCAATAAAGATGAGACCGAAACCCTGCGGGGAAAGCTGATAGGGCAGACGTATTACTTCGATGTGAATGAGGTCGAATCCTACCGAAGAAAGCCGATTGGGCGTCCAAGAATGCTTGCGTTAGAGAAAGTGATAATCGACCAAGAAGTGTCGAATAGTGATGATGAAATCCTCGCGGAGGAAGGTCTAGACACCGACTAAACCCAGGAAACGGAAAAGGCACCATATCTAGTGGTGCATTATTTCCACTCCACAATAAAAAGTATCGCATTAACGTTATCACCCGTGCAACAATTTGGTATAATAGGTATTCGTAGTTAACTGATTTCTTTTCACTGTTATGAAAGAAGGATAGATATGGGATACGGCAAGGAACTTGGAGAAAAGTACAAGATGGCCTCGCTCAAATCGAGGGAGCGCATTATGGAATTAGACGCAGTAGTGGAGGAATGCTATGAAGTGATAAAGGCGTATGCGGATGGAGACAAAAGCGGAGTGGAACAGAACATCGACGTAACCACTCTTTTGAAACCCCTGCATGATGCAATGTGGGAACGCAAGTAGATCTATCTATCACCCTTACCTTTAGGAGCTTGAAGTGACTGTAAAAATCGCACCCAAACCCGAAGCAATAATTACCCGAAGTATCGAAATCCAAATGGAGGAAAGTGAGCAGCTTGCCAGCCTGATAGAAGTGCAGGTCAGGATGAACAGGCGCAAGGCTAAACTGAAGAAGGAGAACAAGGAAGCGTACCTAGCCTACAAGGAATCCAAAGATACTTGGGACGCAATCGTCAAGAAGGATAGATACCTGAAAGACCTGAAAAAATCGTATGATGAACTGCTTCCGTTGGTCGAACGGCTCCTACCCGATCCTCCTCCTGTGGGGGAAAAGCATGTGGTGTATTGCCACACGGGTGGAAAGGCCAGCCGATCCACTTCTATTAAGTACTCTCCAATCACGGTAGCGGTTAGCTAATATTGGGGGTATCCTAGGTCACCCGGAGTCGTTTGCGCTCGTTAGGAGCGACTCTGGGGACCGTATTTTACACACCGGAGGCCACGATGGCAAAAGAACGCGAGTCGCTTGATTTTCAGACATTCCTAGAATTCCTCTTTGTACTGATAGCGAAATCACTGGACGATCACCCAGACCGCGAGAATTATGCGGAAAAGATTCGCACCGTCCTAATTACCCTGTGTGTCACACTTATTGCGGGTGGTGCAGAAATGAACTGCCTCAACCCGAAAACAACAGATCCCCTCTTCGACGAGGAATCACCTACCGCCGACAATCAGATTAAAGACTTTCTAAAAGATGTATACAACGGCTATAATATCCTCCGCACACTGCATGAAACAGGTCCGGCAGATCCTGAATAAGCGGTCTTATCAACCGCACTGCCCTGTAAGCCGTGAGAGCAGAAACCCCCCTTTCACCTGATCATGGGATCAGGATAGCCGGAGACATAGACCGGAAGCAGCACGAATATGTTTGGGAATCCACGGTAATTCGCTCCAAAAGGTAAGGCCACCCAGCGTTTCAGAACAGTGGCGTTGGGTGGTTTTTTTATACACACAGGAGGCGACAATGACGATCATGTACCAAGAAGCGTGTGCAACCTGCTCCGGTCACGGAACACTCACCCTCCCTTCCACCTGGACCGTAGATTCTACGGATAGACGGTGGTCGAGGAAATATACCGAACATGTCAATATTCAATGCGATGACTGCGAAGGATCTGGTTACTTTGACAAGGAAGAATGAACGTGGGAAAACTCGATAAACTTTTCGAAGATCGATACATCTCAACAAAAGAGGCGGCGAACATATTAGGGATTTCCCAAACCCTGCTCAGCAAGTGGTGTACCGAAGGATTCCTAGGTGCTAAAGTGGGCGGTCGATTCTACGTAGACCGAAAAGATCTAGACACGTTCACCAAGAAACGTGGAAATCCTAATTTCCAAAATTCCGATTACCAAGAAGAGCTATCCCGAAAACGTAGGGACTCAAGAATATCTTCACAGGAAGCCGAGAAGGCACTTGAGACGCCCCCAGAAGCACCCGCAGGGAAAATGAGTGTCGGAACAGGGGGAATCATGATGGGCCGTAGGAGACACTGATAAGGGCGAGGGAGGGCCGGAATGAGAACCCCCCCTCAAGAGAGAGGCGAACGATGGAGGCGACTCACGTTCGCAACTCGGTTATACCTTTGTTAACTGATGCACGTAAAGATCAACTTGATGCGTGATCGTTCGTGTCGTGTCATAAGTAACTGTAAACAAAGCTCGATGCAATTCAGGCTGACCGGCTCCTACCCCTGATCCGACAATGACGTTATCGTCTGCCCCGAGTTCCATTGTGAACAAGCTGTACGTCCACGTTCCTCCAGATGTGTAAGGAGCATTCGAAGAAGACCGGTCCAGAGAAAATGTATTGGCGTCTACCTTGGTGATAGAAAATGTCCCGTTCGCATTACTGCATCCCAGCACATCGGTTACATGAACTACGTCCTTGTTCGCCAGGCCATGAGCATTACTGGTGATGTCTATTGGCTGGGTATTTGTAGCCGCTGTTATCCCGGCATTAGATGAGACGTAAGTGCCGTTGTTCGCACCATTTACATCTTGCCCATCGCGCGAGTTTATCACCGAACCAGACGCAACATCATAAAGAGTCAGTGTTATCGAATTGATATCACTTGAGCTTATTCGTACACCTTTCTCGTCTGAGATAGAGGCACGGTAAAAAGCTGTCGAACCTTCGGGAATGTACCGATCAACCTGCTGGATTGCCATTATTTAATCTCCTCTGATGACAACTCTGGCTTGGTCAGTTTCTCATTGTCCAGGTCTGGCTTGACGATCTCTTCGTCCGAGAATGGCATTATTCCCCCCTTAGAACGTCGGTAAGGATTCGGTCAACGCCCTTTTCCAGTGAGGATAATCTGTTTTCCACCTGCTGGAATAACGCTTCTAGCTCAGTCCTGGTGATATCGTGATGCCCCTTCTGGGCGTGTAGAGTTATACCCGCACCAACCAGCCCGGAAAAAGCGATAAACATACCTAAAATCATTGGGTAGAGGTTGCGCCACTCCACAAACTTTCCGTTGCTGTTGTCCACTGGCTTTCCTCACGGCAAATACTCTTTTGCGTGTCCTTCCTGAATCATCTGTTCATTGATACTGACTTCAGATTCTTCGTCGGCATAGAGCGTTGCAAGATAGCGACCGAACTTTCCCCGTCCATGCCACTCGACTCGAACATATTGATTCTGGGATAGCAGGTGGTTGAGGCGGTCAGTAGCTTCCGAAAATCCCTCCTGCCCTCGCTCTGGCGTATCGATCCCGTAAAGCCTGGTATTAACATCAATTATTAAACCAAGTCTTACCGAGTCACCGTCAACCGTGCGCAGAAGAATGCAGTAGTTAGTACCTGACTCAGGTGGGAATACAAGGAACTGGGGCTTAGGGGCGCGATGGCTGTCGCCCATGAAAAGCCCCAGACCTAACACACCCACACAGAAAAGAAGGTCTATGCGCCCTGGTCTTTTTTTCGGATCTTTTCCACCAGTACCCTTGATATTGCGAGACTGGCTGCCTGCGCCATGCTCTTCCACAACTCATCCCCATCATAAGGGTTATTGGCTAATATAAGTGCGATTGCTACTAGAGGTAGGAATTCCAGCAATGCCTGTTTAGTTTGTTTCAGTCCACCCATGCTCCCTCCAACTTCTGCTTGATTGATTCCTGTTGCTCAAGTTCGAGCATGAACTCACCAAAGGCTACTTCTGGTACTGTTTTTTCTACGGTTTCCTGGACTGCTTCAACTACGGGTTGCGGGTCGGATGGATTAACTAAGTCTGATACCAGAAATCCGCCGGTCCCACCACCTGCAAGAAGTCCGGCAGCAAGAGCAACGCCCTTAAGGAGACCTCCCCCAGATGTCTCGTGGATTGTCACAGTTGAACTGGGGAAGGTTCCAACATCCCAATCATCGCCTAATCCCATTTCCTTGGCAACCGATTTGCGACGCATTTTAAGTCTGTTACTCAAGTCGTGCGCCCAGATATTGTGGAGAAGTGACTGAACCTTAGTCTTTTCACTGACTATTTTCCTGGTTGCGGACTCGACCACTTTTTTCCTCCACGAACCAGTCCAGGAAGTCATGATTCATCTGGTTAATATCTCTTGACAGCTTGGCAGATTCCTCTCCCTGGCGTAGCAAAATGGCGATGGATTCCGTGTTACGCCCGTCTGCGTCCAAGGAGAGGAGTCTCTCGGCTTCCGTTAGATATCTAGCCTCCATTAGCCGTTCCGTTACTTCCCACTGGAGAACGGGCTATGATCTGGCTGATCGACGCCGCCTGAATTGGATCAGTTTCGCTTGCAAGTTTGAGGAAAACGCGATCCAGTAATGCAAGAAAACTTTGGTTAGCAGCACTCTGGGAAGAGATCCGTTCACCGCTCGATGCCGCCAGCAATTCCTGTAAATCTACAGCCATTAATCTCACTCCTTAAGGGAAAGTTGAAGTGTAAAACGCTTAGTCCTTAGTTCTCGTAACGTGTATTTACGCTCCTTGATTTCCCCTGACTCAATACGAAACGCAATGGTCACGGGTGTTTCCCAGAGATCTTTTACTTCCTTCTGGTAGTCGTACACCACCTTGGTTAGCTCTTCTACCTGAGCTTCAAGGGAAGAAATACGGGGCGAGTTGAGGAAATCCTCGACGGTTGCATCCTTACCTGGGGGTCCATCCTGTCCGTCCTGGCCGGATTCCCCTTGCAAGCCCCGTGGAATAAACAGAGTTACGGTTTCCTCTTTATCATTATGATAAACGTAGGCGCGCTCACTTGGTTCAATCGTTTCAATGTGAATCCGATCATCATCACACTTCGTAGAAGGTAAGATCGGAGTTATTAGTGCCGCTAAGGCTACTAAGATATTACGCATTCAGTGCCTCCTGCTGGTCATGCGTTAACAATTATGCTGGTTCCTTCCTGGGTGTCAAGTCGTCTAGCTCATTGGAGCGTTGTTCCAACTCCTTGACGTAGGTTCGTTCGTCAACATTGATTACGCTCGCGTTCCTAATCATATACGATAGCCTCGTTATCTCCTTCCTGAGGAATTGTGCATTCACTTCTCGGATCACCGCTTCCTTAACCGGAAGTTTTCTGTCCTCAACCTTGCACAGTCTGAGAAACTCTTTTCGTTCTTCTGCGGTAATAAGTTCCGCCAGACGTGTAGCCGTCTTACTCTTGAATCCCTTGATCTCTTTAAGCAAACTGCGATCTGAAACCGCCATCCCCAGCACAAGGTAATCCAACCAGTCTTCATTCGCGTGCATATTCCAAACACCTCCCTGTAAGCGCACCGACCCCATCGGCAACCATTCCGGAAAAGAGCATCCACTCAATCCTGTCGGAATCTGAAGTTTAAGATACGACCGTTTCCGAGGGGCCTGTTCGTCGTCGCCGACCCCCCGGCGTTTTTTCATCTGGCCGTTACCATTTGATTGTGCAGCCTTTGTCGCCTCAGCCATCGGTAGCTGCACCGTTGAACCGTATCGCCTCTACCAGCTCTTGTTCTCTACTTCGTTGTCGCTAACGAATTCCCTGATTTCATCAAGGCTCTCAAGTATTAACTTCGCCTTATGAAGCCCAAACGAAAAAGGGAATTTACCTTGTGCGTTGAGAACTAGCAAGGTGTATTCTCTACCGTCCTTAGCACGAAACATTTCCGTTGTATAGTTTGCCATCAGACATCTCCTCTGAAGTTACGAGTAAAACCAACAAGCTGTCCATCCTTACGAATAGGATGTGATCCGTCAAACCACTGAAACTCCTTATTGCAGGACAGGCAGTCATACTTTCGGCACCAGTCCGTTGCCTCTCTCATAACAGCAGTATACTTTTCACATAGTGGACATAAAAAGTAACGAGACTCTTTCATCCTAGGCATTTTTGTTTCCTCGCGTGCGGTATTGTGTGGTAGTGCTTCTTTAACTTCTTCGGACTGTGTTTTTTATTGTCGTTGCACGACTTAAAGTACAACTGACTAGCCAGGTCAATAGGATCAAGTGGTAACTGTGTTTCCTCATTGACTACGTGCATGTTTTCACAACGCATATGGCATATTCTGCACAACAATAGGAAGTTAGCAGGCTCTTCCTTTAATGCCGGTGCCAAGGATCGAGGTATCATATGGTGAACTTCAAGCCCCCCCCAGATATTTTTCTCCTGTTTCCTACAGATCATGCACTGAGGTTCTTGGTCCAATTTCCAATCGATTATCGCGTTATTTAACGCCACTTTTTTTCCTAACAAATCCAGGATAGAGTGCTCGGACACTGATATTCCACTGTGACTTTTCAGGTAATGGCTTCACACCTGCTCTTGAAGGACTGAGTCCGGTTACTGATCTGAAATGCCCTGCTGCCGATTGTACATCGCACCATCTGTGGGCAGCAACGGCCAAGCATTTCATCCATTCCTTCTGATAGTCCAATCCTATTGATTCTTTTTTTACCTTCTTACGAGACAGCTCCCGTAGTGATCCCTTAAACTGGGGAGGTAATCTCGATGCCTTCTTAAACACATGTCCGCATTCTGGACAGCTTCCCGTTCCCTCCAGGTACGCGCCACACTTACTACAGATCGCCTGTTCCTTATCCTTCTTAGTGGCCGTCTTAACCAGAGAATTAAATGAATCCTTCTCGCTCTCAAGAACCCACTCGATATCGTCGCTGTCGGGATACCCAAACCTTAAAACAGAGCCGGTGTGATCCAGAAGGATAGCGTCTCGCTTTCCAGGTGCCGGGCGTTGCACCCGGTTAAGCGACTGCCTGAACCACACCAAGCTCTTGGTAGGCTTTAAGTTGATCACGCAGCTTGCGATGGGGACATCTAATCCTTCACCGAAAACCTTGCAGTTGGTAATAATCTGGATCTCTCCGCACTTAAATTTCGCAATCGCCTCATCACGCTCCTTCTTGTCCGTACTGCCATCAACGTGACATGCCTTGTAACCGCGCTGTACAAAAGCCTCGCACACACCCCTTGAATGAGCGCGGTCAACACAAAAAACAATAGTAGATCTTTTACTCCCATGTTTTTCAAACTCCTCGAACACGTCCCCGTAAATGGCCCTAGATTCCATTCGTTTACGGAGATCTGCGTTCTGTAAGTATTCGCCATCTCCCCCAACTTTCGCACCGGAGAGGTCAGGTATTGTTGGGATAAATACCCGAGTTTTTACAAGATGTCCTTCCCTGATCAGCATCTCATACTTCGGCCCTCTTACGATTTCATCCCAGAGCAGTCCGAGGTTTCCACGAGAATGGTGCCGTGTGGGTGTGGCAGACAGCCCAATCCAGTGAGCATCCTCGAACTGCTTCAATACTTTTCTTCTGGACGGTGCCACAGATTCGTGGCATTCGTCATAAATAATTAGTTGTGGTTCCAGCTGGGCAAGCTGCCTTCTACGTGAATATAACGTCTGGATACTACATATCTGAACCGGGGCAGCGGGATAGTTCTCCAGGTTTCCCATAATCATTGCCTGGTCTCTTGGGTACATAAGCCCATAGTCATCCAGCTTTTCACTAGCCTGGAACGCAAGCTCTCTCCTGTTGACCAGGAAGATAACACGGTTACCCTTTTCCACCGCACGCTTAATGATCTCGGCAGCTACGACCGTCTTACCTGCGCCGGTCGGCATTTGGAGGATGAGTCGTTTGCGACCAGCCTGAAAGGAGGACCGTAGATCCTCGACCGCCTTGACCTGATAGTCACGTAATTGCATCTTGAACCTACGTAGACAGAACCTTAAGAGTTCCCGTTTGCTTACAGAGAGTACAACCTTCTCCTTTGCACATCTTGCAGATAAACACTGGGTGGTGGTGGTCGATCTCGTCGTAGATCCATTTAGCGCGGTCGATTATATGTTGATGACTTATCTTCACGATCCCGGCCTGCCGGAGTATCATCGCATGTTCCTGAATCTTGGCTGTTAGTAGCTTAATCGCAGACAGGTTTTCTTCCAGCTGGAATCTTCGTTGAAGAATAGGGGGTATTTCGTTTCCGAATGAGTCCTGTGGACGGGGTGGTTCCTCTGGTTCAGGGGGAGTGAGTAACGCATTCTCACGGGCCTTCATGTCATCCAGGATGTCCTTGGTTTCTTTGTTACTGACATGAATTCCCTCTTTGGCTTTTGTTATCACCTGATCAAGGACGGTCTGAGGGGTAGACTTTGCTGCCAGATTAATCAGGGCTGTGGGATCAATGTTTCCGATTATTTCCCGTTGATCCGAGAACTTCTCGAAGATACTAAGATATCTATATGCAGTTGCCTGCTTAATTCCTACCTCTGCCTCACACCACTTCGAGAAACTCTTGCCCTGAAGCGTCTCTTTAACTGAGGAAAGTATTTGACCTATCCTGTAAAGATCGTCGCTCGTCTTCCTAATCAAACCGATAACTTCCTTAGCCTGGCTCTGAAGCTCTCCCTGAAGTGTCGGATGGATCCCCTCGTAAATCGTCATGTCGCTCATGTGCTATCTCCTTAAGCAGTTCAGACACCTTCCCAAGATCGTCGCTGTGAATACAGATTAAGGCCCCTTTGCGACTCGTTTCGCCCACGGCAATCACGGGAACCTTGCCTTCCTTCCGCGCCTTTTCGCGAGTATCATCAAACAGGGACCACAGCGCGTGACGCTTCCTCATCTTCACTTCAATAAAGAAATCAGGTGATAATGAATCTGAAGCTGTCACGCCACCGTTAATCCCAGAGAGAGGAGCGCGTTTCGAACCAAACAACCTTGCAACTCTTCCCTCAAATTTCTTCCATGTAGATCTGTGCATATGGACCTCGGAGTGACTCCCCCTGCATTACGGAGCAGAGTTCTAACACGACCCTTGTTGCGTCACTCCGAGGGGGACGTTTCCTCGGCCTTCTTATCAAACTCCTTGAGAAGGCCATCCCTCTGTACCTTGGTCAGTCGTGCAAACGAATCGACTCCACCGACTTCCTTGATTTTTCCGATAACATCCTTGGTGGTCATTCCAATCTCTTTAGTGAGAGCCACAAATCGCATCTTCTGCGTGCCTATCATCTCAACTTCCGCAATCGCCACATCAAGATCTTTCTCAGGAAGTTCTTCCGGCTTTTTACACCCGTAATTATCGTCCAGCCATTTACCAACATCTGTTTTCTTGGTGAACAACTTTGCCGTTGCGTCCTTGAAGAACTGGAGATTGTTGGAATAATTAGGGGATCTGCCGTGGCCCTGCTCCCCATCGTCATCCTCGTCCGCTGTCCCCAGACCTAACATCGTCTGGAGAGCGTAGCGGCGACAGTAAGTAATGGTTGATCCGATTGACTGAGGACCGGGATTCTTGGCTGTCATAGACAGACTGCCCCGAATCCATTCTCCCGATTCACCGTGGACAATAATGGTGGTCACGGTGACATTTTGCTGGTCTGCCGTCGGGATCTGAGAATAGCTCAGACCCACTTCCGACAACATCCCATTCACCACCTCAAGGATAGACGCAAGATCTGCGTACGTGTTTTGGAAG
>VTLG01000820.1_pt1 | contig 29887 bp, 28 predicted proteins | sample 4694571 | NCBI WGS metagenome assembly VTLG01 (sample SAMN12604809, study PRJNA352737) | marine metagenome | biome: ENVO:00000447; feature: ENVO:00000209|ENVO:00000569|ENVO:01000036; material: ENVO:00002151; isolation source: viral sequences binned using virsorter ...
AGTGGAACTTGCTTGCGACTTCAAGTTTTGTAAGTCGCTTGTCTACATGAGACAGATCATTATTTTTTAAGTCCCCCATCCTTTGAAGGATCAGATGAACTTCTTGTTCTAACCGGGCTTCTCTTGTGTTCACTTCTTGACTTGCTTCTTTAAGAGAATAATCTCTGCTTCAAGTTTTGCGATCTTAGACCCCATAGCTTGAATGCGTCTTTGCAAATCGTCAAGTCCTGTGCCACGTCGAATGTACATTACTTCTTTACACCCTGCACTTCTCGTACGACGGCCCAAAATTTCTTCATCAGCCGACTTCTCTCGGTCCTCGATATAGTACCGTCATCTCTTACAGATTTTTGTACCTCTTCAATCAGGTCTACAACCAATGGAAGTATCCCCTGATATTTTATGGCAGTGCGGATTGCCTTAATCATGCTTAGTCTCCTTTACTATTCCGCTTCTAATAGTTTCATTCCGAGAGCAATGATGCCCCCGATGGTTGCCGTACTTATTTCTGGCATACCTTTGAATGCTGCAATAATAGCTAATACTGTTAAGCACAATATGGCAAGGAAAATTTGAGGTCTGACTTTTCCGAATGGCACTAGCTTTCCTTTTGGTGGAACTGTTGACGGTGGCTCGCCCGTAGTTCTAGGACGGGATGCAATGGAGTATTGTGTGTACGTGCCGACTTCTCTCTCTGGTCTAACCATTCACATATCTCACATTTTTTTTCCATTACTCGTTACCCTTATCTAGATCAGGTTCAGAGAAAACCAATTCAACATTGTCTGTTACCGTCCAGTTAGCACCTGTAACAGTTGAACCTACTTCAAATTCTTTTGTAGCTAAGTTGCCGTCATTACCAACTTCATTCTGTCTAATCTTTAATACACCTATGTCCATGTTTTTGAAGGTACAGCTGCCACCCTTTGTCCAGAGGTTAGAAAGAGTTAGTGTTCCTATCTTTCCATTAACCCCGGAGTTAGGGGCATCAATCCAGATACGGTCATAAGTACCGCCACTTGTTACCATAGCTTCTGCCTGATGATGACCACCACCTATTGCTCTGTTTCTAGCGTTGCCGGAAGTCTGGGTAATTGACTGCCCATCACTAGCATTGTGTTCTATAACTATCGTATGGGCATCTATATCAGAGAAGTCCATAGATTTACAGCGTGACTTCTCAACTATAAATGTACCTATCTGTAACCGTGTTCCAGTAAAAGCATTGTCTCCTGTAACGGTTGGGTTGCCTGAAATTAATACGGCTTCAGTACAGGCTGTACTTCCATTAGAACCACAGGTAGAAGGTAATGCAGAAACCTTTGCTCCTGCCGCATCTCCTGAGTAAACTGTTCCTGCTGATACATTCTCAATAGTAATCTCTCTAACGGGTACAGCACCCAGGTTAATCCTTAACGTGTTGTCTTTATCATCAAAGTAAGAAGGGGTATCCAGTGGAGCAAGGTATACACCTGAGTCTCCATTAGAGAATGAGCGTTCTGCCAGTACTGTTTCGTTAACTATAACTCCAGTACCCGCAGTAGAGCCTACTGCCAGTAGCCCTATAGCCATCTGAGGATTTAAACCAAGGGCACGGAGCAAGCTGTATGGAGACTTGAGTATATTGAATGTCCTCTTCCATTTAGCTGACTCGCCATTTAGGTATTCAATCTTTGCAAAGATCCAGTCTCGCCATGAACATACCTTTCTGTACGCTGAAAGAACCTTGCTGGGAAAGGACCGTATGCCTCTGCGAATCTCTGGCTGAAGAACTGTCACAAGTAATAACACAATCGATACTGACAGAGTTGATATCCAGTTGGCATTCAACGGTACAACAATGTTGTTTGTGTACAGCAGTGCTGAATCAATCCAACACCCTGTCCACAGGTAGTAATCCATACAATTTGAAAGATGTGGTTCCACCCACTTTACCGGGTTTGCATACGAGATGACCACCCCTGTAATCCCTGCAATCATCAACAGGGAAATGAACAGAACCTTTAACATGGTTCCTACTGGAACCTTATTCAAAAACTTCTTAGCCATACTCCCCTCCTAACTTAACGGTATTCTCTCCGTCAGTATCAATCGTAGCTTGCCTTTCCTGATAGCCAACCCATTAGGTGCACTCGATGATGCTTCACCATCAAGGTACGTATGGAACTGACTACTCTCCCTATCCACCGTTACTTTTCTGGACTCACTACCAAACTCAAGGTCTACCTGGGTTACTGTAGCGAGAAGTGTTTTTAAGTTACTGTAAACTGTTTCGGTGTTTAACCCTAACATATCAGCCGTCTGATCAATATCTATTATCATCTCGTGTTGATACATCAGGTTGCCGTTGCCAGGCACAACCATCCCTTCTACTATTAGGTCTTTAAGGATGGGGGTATCAGTGTTTGTGCTACCTCTGAGTAGGTTAACTCTCATACCTATATTCTTTGCAGATTCACCTGCATTAGACTGAAAAGTATTAACTGTTGTAGCTGAGGTAAAGTTACCTAGTGCCGTGGTTGTACGGGCAGCATCATCCTTACCGTATTGTATGGTGATGTACTCATCTGAAGCTGATGAGTTTAGATCCTCACCATTAACATGAGCCCTTAGAAAATTCTTTGATTCATGGGGCATACCTAAATCGATATAAGGTAGATCAACATACCCTATAACTCCAGAAGAATCATCTTCTCTTTTAATAGGTACTTGTGATCTTGGGTTAACCAGTGGTTGTTCCAGAAATTTTAAATCTGAAGTTGTTGTTGCTGTTCTTACAGCATAATGTAATCTTGGAACACCATCATCACCAGACCCTACATCAATCCATTCAATAGGTTTGTCGGCTGTGCCATACTCTGTCATATGATGCCAACCTAATCCATTGTGACAAAGAATCCTACTGAACCTGTCAGTAGTTCCATCATGACCACCAACAGATATAAACAGGAAATCACCAGCTGATTTCATATAGTTAACTGATCCAAGTAATTCACTTGGAACTCCGTCACCCTGGTTTAATCCATACCCTGACTCTACGGCTCTTCGGTCACCGGATACTGTAAGACGATAGATTGGAGCCGGGGTATCTGCATCCACACCCTGGGCAAACCATATAGAACCACCATGAACAACCATGCGTCTGCCATTGTTGGCATGATGGGTCATAGGATAAATAAATTCTGTAGTCCAAGGATTAACACTTGAGTCGACTACATGAATACCTTCTTCTGTAGCAACATATAATTTTGTTGTTCTGTCTACATCCGGATAAGCAACAATTCCCTTTGGCCCACCTGCTGAAGGTATTTCTGTACTTTCATCAGCCCATGTTACACCTGCGTCAGTACTGCTAAAAAATGTTATTGTTGATGAGTCTTCATCCCATACAGCAGCACATAATTCTCCCAACCCTGTTGTTACCAAAAGACCTGCGTCAATATTTTCATCAGTTTGAATATCATTAAGCAATAAACTTTCTGTAGGTTGAGTAGTTGAAGGAGTCCATGTAGCACCGTCAGTACTTGTGTAAGCTAACTGGCTTTGTTCTTCTGCTATAAGAGCAACAAGGTTTGTTTTGTGCTGAATGATATCAAGTCCGACTGAAGCCTCGTCCCCAGACCTACCTATCCTAAATGGAATTCCAACATGACGGGAAGGTTCACTTCCACTCCATGAATGAGACATGGTGGTGGTTGTAGTTGTGGCAACTTCTGTTGATATTACAGCAGTAAAATCTCCGGCTGAAATAGAGTTTCTACGTGATGTCTGGTTTGCACCAACTGTTACTGTAGGCCCATCATCCACAGTGATGGCATCAATGCAAAGGTCACCAGCCACGGTAGTCAGATCAAAGGTACTGGAAGATCCTGTACCCGCAGCGGTACCCGCACTTCTGACAGGATTATCCTGGTCAATACCAGTCAAATTAATAATTGAAATATTATTGGCGGCAATCGAACCACCACTGCTGTCAGTCTGACTTATAACAAGGTTATTTGTTCCAAGATCGGGATTCACAAGGTAATACATACCAACATATGTAGAACCAGACCCTGCTCCTGCGTATGACCCGGCTTTAGTCATAGCATCTCCGGCATACGCAATAGATGCTGGATCGTTACACTGTTCGTTGGCTTGCAGGATAACAACAAGACATCTATTGGCACCAACGGTTTTATGGGAAATAGTAAAACTTGTACCAGTAGGGGCTGTTGTAGCTATGCTTTTAAAAGGAAAGTTAACGTCACCACCATTTTCCCACGTATCGTTGCTTCCGGTAAACTGCCTGTTAACAACAGTTCCTGATGATTCAAAAAGACAGTTTAATTCACCCTTAAATTCAGCGGAGGCTCTTGCTATATCAAGCCCTGTCTGTGTTGTGTCTTCAGATAGTATTGGTAGGTATACAGCATCAGGCCATCGTGTCTCGCATGTTGAATCCCAACATCTTCTATATTCCCTCGCACTAAAAGCTGCGTCAGAATTAATCCTGTATCTGCCAAACCCATACGATAAATTGGGATGTATGAATGTCTCATACGGTGATACGTCTTCTGGCCTTGTTCTGCCTGTGTCTTTAATCGACTGTACGAATTGCTGTACAGGACGTGTGACAATCTTAGTTCCGTCCTCTCGTGTTGATAGAGAGTAAAGCTGAGAGTTTAATCGTATATCAGGACCAGGCATAGCACCCCCTAGAACGCCATATTAGGGGCTTTAAACCTCTGTCGTGGTGGTCTAATACCAACTGCTCCGCTTTCAACAGCCCTGTTATATTCTGCCTCAAACTGTCTTGCCATAGTGAACCAGTAACTTTCTGCGTTACCAGCTGCTCTTTCGTCACACAGCCTCTGACGTATCTTGTTGTAAAGAGGTTCAAGTAAGTCGCCATCTATCTCAACCGTACTTGCATCACTAGTTGCAGCCGTAAGCATGTCGCTTCCAACTATCCTTAACCTGTGATGTGAAGGAACCTTTCCTGTAAACCTGAGTGTGCCCCCGGTAGAGGCTCCAGCTGCGGGAGGTATTACATCCCAGTTTGTTATTGGTGAGTATGGTCTATCGAGCGGTCCCGATTGCCCGATTGTTAAAAATACTTCATCAACAAATACAGGAATTGCAGCTCCAGAACTAACAGATATGCCAACTACTGTTGATGTATCTGTAGCATCTAAATTATTTGATGCTGTCATTAATTCCCATCCAGTACCACCATGTGCAGTGGAATCAACATCCCCATCTATCGTTAGATAAACCCGTGATGCTGTATTGCAGTAAACCCATGCTGATAGATTTGCTTCCATCCCTTCAGTTGCTACAGCCGTATAGCTGGATGAAGCAGAATTAAATGTCTGTACCAAAGTAACTGCGGTACTATCAGGAACAAGTAACCTTAATGAATTATTTCCAGATAAAATTGCGTAGTTAGTAGGGGAGGTTGTCTGCTCCTCCTGGTTCATTGATGCTCCACCTCCCGTAACACTCCAGTTGTCAGCTGCGGTAGTGCTACTCCAATCCTCAAAGCTACCATTGAGCAAAAGATTCTCGGAGTCGTTCTGTGCCTCGTACCTTTCCCCCAGGTACACCCTGTTTACCCTACGAATCGTAGATGGTATCTCGTATGTAAACTGCCTCGTACCTGTAACGATAGTTTCAACATCACGTACTATTCCTATGTGAGGCCAGACTTCTTGTCGACTCCTGTTGTACCACTCCATAACCTTGTTGGGTGGAACAGTCATCAGTTCATAGGTTGAATTCGCACCGTCAGTACCAGCCCCCCAAGCCAATGAAACCGTAAGAGTTCCACTAGACTGTGCATAATCTGTAACACGCCTATACTGACCATCCCTGTTATTACTCGTAACAATGGCATACCAGTTAGTATTGAAGTAATCATCTGCTGAATATAGTTCAGTTAAATTCGTATCTATAAGGGAAGTATTAGCTGCCACATTTGTAGTCGTGGTGCCAGTAACCAAGCCCAATGGCCTGACAATATCCTGACGCATTGTTTCCCACGTAGTCGTTGGCATCAGCTTACCTTTGCCTTTTTAATGTCCAGTTTATCTTTAGACTTTGCATCAACAGTGTTTTCTAATTCCTGTATTCTACGTCTTTGTGCAATGATAGTCACTCGTAGTTCTGCCTCTGGCATTACTCTAAACAATTCTTGTATATCTTCTTCTGTAACTTTTATGTCTTCCATCTATTTTCTCCAGATTAACTCTTTGGATACTTATCTTTTATCGCTTTAATAGCATCTTTAAAAGTAGTCGTACCATTAACTTGATCGTGGTAAATCATGTCGAGTTGGTCGCCTATTTGAGGGTATTCTGTTTTCCTGTTTCTACCATAGGCATTTGCATCCCACGCTGCCTGTAATTTAGCGAGTTCAGTATCAAGGTAATTTTTAGTGGGCTTGTCATGGGTTACACCATCTACTGCATGAATAATTAAATTCTCGTAGATGTGTGGGGCAGGTATTCCTGTAGAATAGTCAGCATTCTTATAAAAGCCAAACCACGCACCAGTGTGCATACTGACTAATACATCATCATAATCGTCAGGACGCTCTTGTCTCATAGTCATTTTATGTAGCACCTACTTTTTTAAACACCATCCCTGTACGAAATACCTGACCGGAACCGAACAAGGTTCCGTTACCGAGTGTTCTCATTTTTACCTTTTGCTCTCCTGTATCAGTTATATCAACCAATATACTGCCAGTTACAGGAGTCATAGGGTCACCACCTGAGGAATTGTTCTGTACAAGAACCTCCCAATTAACACTACCGGAAGTTGCATTATGTGTGTGGTAGATATATACATAATTGCCTTGCGATGTAGAGCTACCAGTATCGAACCATGCCTGCGCCGAAATTTCCCATTTCCCTGTACTGGGAAAAGTAAATATTCCACTGGATATAGACATACCAGTACCTATATGTTGAAATGCACTATTTGCAGGTGCCCATCTAACGAGGTTGGTATCTAAAGGGTCATTGTCTTCTGAAGAAGCATTAGAACTTAATGAGAAAATATCGTATTCCTCAAGTCCGCCACCACCTGCATCTTCCCATGCCGGGGCTGCACCTGCCCCCCCAGAGGTTAATACCTGTCCATCGGTACCATAGTTCGTACCACCGATACCGATTTCTCCCTGAGAAGTAAATCGGAATTTCTCAGCAGCAGCTTCTGAATGTCCTGTTTTAAATATTAGGTCTGTAGAATTTAAGTCAGCAGCAAAAGTTCCTTGTGCTACAGCTTCAATAGATGCTGCTACAGTAATAGCGTCAGTACCCCCAGATTCACTGGGTGCTTGGAATTCAACCTTTCCAATAACATCATTAGCATTTACATTATTAAGAGATGTAGCAAGAAGTAACTTACCTGTACTGGTAGTAGCATCAGCAGATGCCCCCATAACTACAAGTTGATCTTCTGATTGGTCGTATAACATATACGCACCAGCAGAAGCACCGAAGAATGTAACATCATGACCAGTATCGTCCACACCAACCGTAACGGGGCCAGAAAAAGTGGAACTTAAATCATCGCTAATCGTAAGAGCCGTTGCTAAAGAATTGAGAGAACTTCCCGAACCAGCAGCATTTGCGGTCTGGAAAACAATATCTCCACCAGCCCCAGAGCCTTTACCTTGCCCGCCCTGAAATGTTAATGCTCCACCTGCAATATTGTTTGTAGTACCAGCAGTAGTTGGGCCGGCAGTTATGGTTAGGTTTTTACCAGCAGCGTTATGTGCTGTTGCGGCCACAGAAGCTGTTGCGTTCTGTCCGTTTCCATAAACTATATCGCCACCCGATACCGTAAGGTCAGTTGATATAGTAACTGCACCCGTTACAGCTAAAGTAGAACCGTCAAACGTAAGGTTGGCTTCTCCTGCTAACGCATTAGAGCCAGTGACGGTAGCCACCGTGTTGTCTGTACTTCCTGATAATGACACTCCACTTGCCGCATCAGCCCATGCAATATCGGTACCATCAGAAGTTAATACCTGGTCGGCATTTCCTTTAGCTAATGCAGCAGGATCGCCGCTAGTGTCACCATAAATGATGCTTCCTCTGGTAAGGCCAGCCATCTTTGCAAGGCTTACGCCATTGTCTTTTATCCTGATAGCATCGCTGCTTGTCTCGATAGTTGAGTCGTCTACGTTGACTGCTAAAACAGCACTTGAGGCAGTTAGTCCATCGCCAGCAAAAAGAGTAGCAAGTGATGCTATTGTTGTTAACTGTTCCTGTGCACCATCAGAATCTAAGGTTGCAAGTTTATCTCCGTTAACAGGAGTAACATCACTAAGTTCAGATAAATCTAAAGTTAATGTAGCATCGCCAGATGTAGCCCCACCTGATAAACCAACCCCTGCTACAACAGAGGTAATGTCACCAGATGCTATATAGCCAGGTACAACTATCATTAGCTGACCTTCCCTAGGATTACATCCACCTCCACATTGTAGAAATGACCACGCAGTTCAGCATCAGTAGATGCGTCCCTGATAAATTCCATTGAGGCAAATTCTGATTCACCCAGGTATACAGTATCGCCACTTGCTATCAACTGGCCTTCATTACCTGTAGGTGCTGTTCCGTCACCACGAGCCCTTATCGCAGCTGACTCTACTACTCCAACAAAAGATCGGGCACCTGTTGGGGGCGAAGTAATTAATGCAGATCCCATTTCAAATATGGTTACTGCTGCCGTGCTAATAGTACCCGATGTGTAATCTAATGCCTGTGGTTGTCTAGACATATTATTTCTCCTCGTCCGGGTCTACTCGATAATGACCTATCGGTGCCTCAACAGAATTCTCCTCGTTGGGCATAGGCAAATGATCTAAAGCCCCTTCTTTCACGTTGTAAAATTGTGGATCTCCTCTGAAGTCTGGTACAAGCATACGCCATTGATCTTCGATTGGCATCAGTACTGCCGCAGGAATATGCCCACCCCACTTCTTGTGCATCTTCTCAAGCCACACCTGGTGTGTGTACTCAGTATCATAATCTGTATTTAAAAGCTGTGTTATCGCAGAAGCATAAGCCTTTTTAAACTGCGATGTATCGTGCGTCTTACCGTGACCGTTATGCTTGTCTGGATTACAGGCAGCTATCGAATCAACCAACGCAGTAGCGACATCCTCGATTGAATCACCCATAGCAATTAGGTTGTCCACACCGTTGCCCAGAGGGTAATGATGTATATGGCCTTCCTTAGTCTCAAATGAAACGTATGCGTAAGGCGACTTGTAGCCTCGTTCTTTAATCCGCTCAATCATCGGTAAGAACGAGGGGTGATATTTATTGTCACCGTTATCTTGAGTCATCGCTGTCTTAACCAGGGAAGCTAATGAAAGCCTCCCTAGTCTTTCTCCTTTGTTATTCCCATTGGGAACCCCTCTATGGGTTTATTGTTAGGTTAACGTATCCGTAGTCAGTCGTGACTGGTGCTATTAGCGAAGCTATACCAATTACAACTTCATCTTCAGCAGAACCATCTCTATCAAGAGGCTCACCTGAACCTGCGGTATTGTCAGAAACCCTGACATGGTTACCTATTACAAAGGCAACGTCGCATAGTACTGCGGCAGGTCCCCAAGTCTGGAGCCAACCATAGTCATCGTCGTCGAAGTCTGTAGGGGCTACGCCTACAGGATGTCCTGTAGCAGTAGTAGGAAACACAATGAAGTCCTTGTAAGGATTCTTTGCAAGACCTGCTATTGTTGCAGCCTCAAAGCCTACGGCAATTGCATCGCCATCGTACAGGTTTATTGCTCCGCTACCACTTCCATCTATGGCATCGTGTTGCCTGATCTTGTAGTTGTGTCCCTGTCCTGTACCGTCGTTTATGTAAAGGTATCCATCAGCATACTGATCTTCTGTAGCAGCTGTGGCTCCCAGTGTTACCGTAACGCTCTTGTCGCCAGCTGAAGCAGTGTTAGTTGCCAAGTCCATGTCGTGGTTTCCTATTCCCACAGCACTCTGGCAAATTGCACCTGCTGTCTGTGCTCCGTCAGTCTGCCCGTAGTAGTAAACTCTACTATCAGGAAGAACCATTCTTGTTCCGTATGGGTGGAGTTTTGTAGTCCCAGTGACTTTTTCGTCACCGTAGTCCCCCCAAATTGTTCCGTATGTTAGTGCCATTTTCTTTCCTTATGTCACTTTAGTTTTTTTAGTAGTTTTTTTTGGAGTTTTTACTTCCATCTCATCTAAGGTTGCATGTCTCTGACCCCTTCCTCTCGGAGGGTGTGCTATGTAATATGCCCTGTGTTGGTGAGCATCCCTTTTGGCTTTGAACCCATGATCGTGGACAAGACAATAAAATGGATAATTTTTCATCTTATCCAATATTTCCTGTGGTGGGTCATATGCCAAAGGTACTCCACGGTTCTGGCAATACATTCTGTATGCTTCCCATGTAATAAATTTACGATCCGCTCTTGCTCCAGGTACAACATATGGTGCATTCTCCCATGCCCAAGCGTCACCTTCAGCTAAATCGGCAGTCTCAGACGACTCAACGTCAGCTAACGGTTCTACGTTAGAGCGGAGTCGGAAACCCTTTTTCAGATAATTGTGCAATTGCACAGCATTCCCCACAGGCAATGGGTTTGTGGGACCAAAACCGTAGTCGGTCACCCTGCCGTAATCTCTCACCGATGTTTGGTGGTAGAAAATAGCCCTTCCTGCCTCAACCCAATGAGGTTCCTGACCTTCTCCTAACTCGTAACCGAGTTCGGTTCGTAGTTCCCTACGCATGTGAGGCCAGTATATCTCTCTGAACATTTCAACGTGTTCCCGTGCTGGACTATCATCATTTAGAAAATAATCCCACGGGTCTACCTGAAGCAGTTCACTGGATTTTGTGGTCATTTGCTTCTCCTTTTGCGTCGACGACGTTTACGTGGACGATCATCAACGCTCCGATTCACCTTGTCGACTTCAGGTTGTTTATCACCAAAGACAACTGAATTAGTTACCTCTTGTGGCATTGACACTGAAGGTGACGTGGCATATCTGTGAGTAAGTACAACATCGATTGTTCCTGCCTTTATATGGGCATCGTAATCGTTACATATCCGTTCTATATGTTTGTTCCCCTGGTTCTTCCGCATAGATAACGGGGCTCCGCATCCAGTACATGTTAAATTAACCCGGCCACCCTCACCGATTCCCTGATGTAACTCAGCATCACGATGAGATTCATAGCCAGATTTAAGTTGTACTAAGTGCTGTTCAATGTGCCCTTCATATAGAGCAGTTTCAGTACAGCCGGAACATTTAAAAACTACCTTTGCAAGATAGTGTTCCATAGCCACACCTTTTTCTAACGGCCCAGTCCATGTGTGGTCAACCAGATCCCATAGTTTGATCTTGTTAGCCTCTGAACTATCGACGTTAAATAAGATAGCGTCACGTCCACTTTCGTCAACGATACGCCTTCTGTCTCTAGCTGTTGGGGCATTGCCCTGATATGTGTCTACGCTTTGATTAACCAAGAGTTACCTCATTAAACGGTTGCAGCTGCGTCAGAGAATACTTCCACACCATGTGGGTCTGCTCTTTCGCCCTCTGCCCATTCTTGGAAGATTCCATACTCTCTCGCTCGGAGTGAGTTGTCGTCCTCTTCTGTTACATCGGAATCATTTGCTATGACCATATAAAGAGCCCCGGAAGAAAAGATTGCTCCCTTGGCATCATCACCTGAATCACGTTCAATGTTTCCACTGTGGAATATCGGTATACCATAGAGTCGGTCTGACCCTCTCCACCATCTATTAATCAACTCTTCTGTAATACCTGTTGTAGTACCACGAGGAGCCGTATCGGACAGGTCAGCAATAATGTCACTGATCTGCTCAATATGTAATGCTGCCTGTAAAGGCATAGGTGCGGGACCAAAACTTGAGTTGTTGTCAGTCAGCAAATAAGCTGCTGCACCTCTAAAGTGTGTGATATCCATACCGTTAGTTGCACCAACGATAGACTTTGAAAAGCCATCGTAAAGAGAAATAACGTCTTTGGCCATTCTCCTTCTCAGGGAAGAGCCGATTTGTCTTCCAGCCACAGTTACCACACTGCTGTCGCCCTGCCTTCTAATGAGGCGGTTTGACAGAGTAACCAGTATTCCGTGTTCTGCTGGAGTTAATTGCAAAGTATTTGTAGCTAACTGCTGAACCGAAGATAGATCAACACCCTCAGTAAGGGCTTGTGCATCTGTTAATCGAGCATATGTGCTGATATCCCACTGCTTTGAACCAGTAGGAATTCTTTCACTCTCAATCAAATCGGGATCAGGGGCAGCTGGCTCAAACGCTTCCTTTGCGGATGCTATTACAATCCGCTGTCCATTTGTTAAATTGGACGTGCTAGACAGCGATAGTCCTGTTGCCATTTTATTCTCCTAACTATTGACCTAGTTTATTTAACTGGTCTGTATATTCTTCTTTCGATAGTTTGCCTTCGATGTAGGCTGTTTGCACCTGCTCGACTGATCTCATGTTAGAGGACGCACCATTGGAAGGAGTTCCCCCTGTTGGAGGACTCTGCACTCCATTTGATGCGGGTTGTTGTTGAGTCTGAGTTGCAGGTGCCTGATTGGTAGCACCCATCAACGGTTTCAAACTCGCAAAAAACCTGTCTCGTCTTTGAGATTCATTTAACCCTGGTTCCGTAAACGCTGCATAATCGATACCTTGAGTCTGCGGATCTATGCCTAAACTTCTGGGAATGGCATATACCTGTTCCCATTCGCTTGACACTTCAGGTTGAGCCTGTTGTGTACCATTATCTCCTGCTAGTTGATCTCTCAACTCTGCATTTTGTTGATAGTACGCTTGGTTTGCCTGTAGCATCTGGCCAAAAGCAGCCTGGTGTTCTTCAGGAAGTGATTGCATATACGCATACGCCTGTTGTTCCTGCTGCTTACGAACCGATTCCTCACTATCTCTTCTTATACCATTCAGACCCGTGTCTATTTTTGACTGTAGTCCGGCTACTTGACGATTTTGATTTTCAATCATTTTATTTTGATTTTCAATCAACTCACGTAAAGCCCGAAGTTCGCCAGTAGAACTTGAATCTGTCTGAGAACCTGGGTCCTCCTGTACAGCATCCAATTGAGCCTGGTCTTGATCCAGTGCAGATGTGTTGTCTATATTTTCCGTGGTCACCTAGTACCTCCTATCGGTTTGATGAGAACTGTGACAAGTTTTTTATAGTTTAGTTTTGGTTTTATGTTCATGTCAATTTATCGCATTATATATGGTTGCATTTCTTCTTTATTCTGTTCCATAAATAATGGCATTAATATTTCTTTTAAAGACGGAGGAATAGATCCATCTGTTATATCTAATCTTCCCCACTTAACTAATCTTCTGGTTATTTCAAATGCTATGTTTGCATTCTCTTCTGTGAAAGGATGCTGCCCAGTAACTGGATAATCTTCATGCCATCCAATTTGTCTTTTTTGCTTTTCAGCTATATTTAAAGTTTTAGTTAACTCATCCCATGATGAATTCATAAAAGGTAAAAGATCCTGTCCTGGATTTAATTGATACGCCATCCACTGATCCCAGTTAACCCCAGGTGTTCTTCCAATTGCCTCTTTTTTAGTACCGTAATAGTTTTCAGATAAGAACCGAATATCGTTATCGTAATCTTGTAATATTTGTGAGAACTTTATTCTTTCTGGATCTGTTTCTAACTTAGATGCGAATGGATACTCTTCAATAATTTCTTGAAAAGTCTCATCATCAGGATTAATTTTTCCATTATCTAATCTTGTGATATATCCCATATTCGCTGCTAGATTTAAAAGATCTTCTCTTTCACGATCTCTGTCATCAAAGTTTAAAACAGTTCTGTCGATACCGTTGATTTTCATTGGTTTAGCTTGAATAGACCAGAATTTATCTCTGAGTAATTCAACAATAGACGCTTGTCCCATAGCTAGTTTTTGTGCTTCATTCCACTGTTCTGCTTCAGGTCCAACATTAGATTCCCACGCACTAAAAATATCTGATTTAAAGTTTTTAATTTGATCGGCCTGTTCTCTTCCTGTAGGAAGACTATTAATTATACTAATAGCACCTGCTGTGCCTTCTTCTGGATTTCCATAAAGAACTCTGTCTTTATAGGTATGATAATCACTAACATCATCACGCCATTGATCTTCTCCAGACTGCCTAGGCATTGCTTCACGTTTTTCTCGATAGTGTTCACGCATTACAGTAGAACCGTCAATTTCTCGTGTCTCACTGGGAGTTAATTCGTCATAGAATTTTTGATAATGTTGCCACGAAAGTTCATCCTGTAAATCTTTTGTTATTTCAAATGCCTGATATCCACCACCATAAATAGAAAATGTAAATCCTGCTAACGATCTAGGGTTATTAATTAATTCTTTAGGATCATTCCAACCTATCTTTCCGTCATCAAGGGTCATTGCATCCATAATATCTCCAACAATCATTGGAGCAAGTCGTTGTATCCACTCTTCAGCACCTGATTGTTGCCAATCAAATTCCTGTCCTAAGAAATCAGTCCCAGAATGAAGGTCATATCCAAGCCCTCCTGTCGGAGATAGTTTTGATCGAATCCATCTCTGGAGAGTTTCCAATCTATCTTTTTTATATATTTCACCAGAACTTAATCCCTTACCCTGTCCTGTGGTAATTTGTGCAAGGTACCTGGCCATTGGAAGGTAGCCACCAAAGAAATCAAATCGTTCTTTCCCAAATTTACCTTTACCAAAATCAGATGACCTTGGATCTAGTTCTACATCTCCACCTGCAACCTGAATCTGATGTAACCACATCATAGAACTCTGCATAAAACTAACCATACTGTTAGCCCAAAACTTTGATGCAGATGAATTGTGATTCATTGCTGCTTTAGCGGCTCCGCCAAATACAAATGCCGGACCTGACATAGTAAATCTGGGGGCAAAGAAAGCAACATTAGCTATTTTAGCAACTCTATCTCCAAGAACACTTTTACCAAATGGACTTGGTCCACGCCCTGTAGACCAGTTAATCATTTGGGCAAGATCTCTGTAATCATCTGCGGATTTAGAAAGATTTTGTGCTTGCCATTCAGCAACAGTTCTAAAGAAAACATCATGCCTAAACTTGTTTAAGAATGTTGTGTAAGCCCTTTCTGACATTTTAATGCCAGGCATTTTTGCTGCCCATCTACTTGCAAAGGCTTCTTCGGTAACATTTGTTCCATATTTTGACCCTCTTTCTGCATAAAATAAATCTGATGCTTCAGCATATTTATAAAGAGGATGATTTTTAATTCCCTGTTCAATCGCAACAGCACCAGTTTCACTTGCCATTGCCTTGTGCATAGCTACCCAAGCATCACCAAACTCTTGTGGGTATTCGGCTCCAAGTATTCTTCCCTGTCTTAAAGGTGCAGATAAATCAAAAGACGACATAACTGTTCTGGGGATTCCTGCTATATCTATAACCGCATCAAATCCTTGAGCAAATTTTGATCTGCTTTTATCAAAAACTAAATCAGCAAACTCAGTTCCAAATAAATCTTCTAATCTTTTTATTTCTGAGGGAGGAGGTACTGCCCCACCTTCAACCATACCTATCAAGGCTTGCATTGTTTTAACGTAATTAAAACCTTCTGTATTGTGTCGTACATATCTAGCTAATTCGTCGTAATCTGCCTGTGTAAATACAGAACCACCTTCACCAACTTCATCTAATAATGGTGCAAATTCTACTTTTTCGTATTCTCCTGCAAGTTTTCTACTAATTAAATCTTTAAATGCTCCAGCTTCGGTGTCTCCCGTATTAGCTATATAAGCATCCATTTGACCTAGCAACTCACTTTCTAAAGAAGCAATACGTTCAAATTTTTCCTTTCGTATATTTATTTTTTGTTGATCAGTTAACGGTTTAGCCTCCTTCATTTTCTGTACTAATCTATGTACTGAATTATTATCAGGAGTGGGAACTGAACCTGTTGGAATTTTTACACCAGGAGGAGTAAGTTCGGTGCCAGCATTCTTTGCAGATTGATCTGCCAATTCAGCTTTTCGTACCAAATCATCAATATATCTAGTTGCTTCTGTAGCCTCTTGAGAAACTATTCGTCCTGATTCACTAAAAGGTTTTAACCAATCTGCTCCACCAACAATATTTGGAATATATTTTGGAGCTTTAGGTACTGCTTGTGATAAAGCATAGGGTAAATAAACCTTTGTTGGGGATGCTAAAAGTGGATCTCCTGTTATCTCAAGTGTTCCTTGCATCCAACCAGGAATATCAGGACCCATTACATCTTTAATGGATTGAGCATAATCTACAGGATTATATTCTTTTAATCCGTCAATTGAATCAGTACTTTTGTTTCCCTTTGCAATATAACTAGCTTGAATTTTGTCGCTTAAATCAGTGTTATATTTTGGGTCTACCAACATTGTTCCTTCACCCATTAATGGTGGAGGGCCATAAGTATAAGTATTGGCCATAATATTCCACGTATTTATTAATGTCGGAACCTGTAACCAATCAAATACTTTACCTACTGGCTCTGCTAATTTCATCCAATCAGCAGGATTCCCAATTACTGCCTGTGGTAATTCATCAGGATCTAAACCTCTTTTAGCCATCTGCTTTTCTAAATAAGAGGAAGGTGGTTTTTCTGTTTGAGGCATTAAATTAGGAGGAGTTACAGTAGGTTTTGCAGTTCCAGTTTCACTAAAGTAATCTGCGGAACGTGCTTCCATTTCCTGTGTTCTCGGAAAATTATATCCCTGAGTAACAGTAGTAGGGGTCGGTGTTTTCTTTTTATATTCTCCGGGACTTCCCATAATTATTTCCAATACCATTCATTACTGACATCAGGTTGCATTCCAGGTACATTAGCTTGTTTTAAATAATTAAAGTTTGGAACAGCTTCTGAGCCCGGCATCATTGGTACAAATGTAGACGTATCTCCTTCTGGAAGATAAGGATAATACGGTATTTGTTCTCCGCTCGGTCCTGTCGAATATATATCACTTTTTAATGGTGGAGGTCCCATTAATGATGATGCAATATTTGGAGGTAACGAAGGTGGAGCCCCTCCCATTTGCATATCAAACTGTTGCTGTGGTGTTAAAGAATACTGCCATTCAAGAAATGGTCTTAACCTATCACTAATAGGACTATCCGGCCCTAAATTAAAAGGAACGTCTTTAGCAGACATTGTTTCAACTAAACCAGTTAATGGGTCAACAAAAGTTACATCTGGGAATGGTGATATTTTACCTGATGGAGTTACACCCATTGGAGATGAATATGTTATTTCACCAGTATCTTGATTAACAACAGGTTTGCCACGTTCTTTGTATCTATTTAAAGTAGCATCTACAGCAGCTTCATAATCAGGATCAGTTAAATATTTTTCTTTAAAGCCTTCTGGATTTGAATTGGCATAATCAAATATTGTTTGATCTCTTTTGGTTTGATCTTCAAATTGTTGTTGTTCCTGCTTTTGATTTGCTTCTTCAGCATCTCTGATTTGTTTTTGTAAATCGTCATATTCTTTAGTGCCCTCTACTATTCCTGCTTTTACCATTTGGTCAAAATACGGAATATTTGGGGCGTTTTGAAATTGTTTATCAATTTCATCTTTAGCCATTTTAAGAATATCTTCTGGACTATGTTTAAGCCCTCCAACAGAATCAGTCGCTTCTCTTAAATCTCTAACCGAAGATTTTAATAAATCCCCTGTTTCTTGTATGTATCTTTTATATAAAGTCTTTCCTGCATTTGTCTCACCATCTTGATAGTCAAATGTAAGTGTATTACCAAGATAATTTGTAAGCCATTTGTGAGGATCATTCATTAGGGCATTTAAATCATCTTCTGTTAAATCACTTGTTACGGCTCTTGCTTCTTCACGTTTTGCAAATTCTTCCTTGGTTAAAGGATTATCACTCCATATAGTATCTACCCATCCGTAATTTAAATAATCTTCCTTACTGCCATCTACTCCTTTTGTTCTTAAAAGAAGTCTTTTAGACAGGGTTTTAACAGCAGGGTTATCAGCAGTACTTTGTTCTTCTAAATCGTATTTAAGTTGAGGCCATGCTTCTTGAAATTCTTTTATATAATCCTTAGTCTCATCATAAGAAGCAATATCTAAATCTCTGACAGCTTCAAGAAAAGCACCCTGTTGTAAATCTTTTGTGGGATATAAAGGTTGACGTACAATATCCTGAGATATTGAATAATAAGAATCATCAAGAATCTCATAAATTTTACGTCTATCATTTCTTGTTACAGAAGTATCTCCGTAATCACGTCCTTCTCTATGATTCGGTACCTGAAATTCATATGCCACAGCATCAGCCATGTATTGAACATCTTCTTTAGTTAATTCACTTGTACCATATCTTTCTTTATATCTGTTTATAGACAGTAAAAATACTTCTTTTAACAGTTGCCCTGCATCCTGTTTGGTTAGTGTTATTCCTTTAATCTCAGTCTGAGCATCCTTGTTTAATTCAAAATCTTCAGCTGCTTGTGCACCATAAAGACTTCTAAAACCAGATCTTATTAGTTCAGCATCAGCTTCTGCTTTTGTTTTAGCGTCACCTGATGATTCCTGTAGCATATTATAAATACGAACAATCTCAGATTTATACGGACCATCAGCTTGTAAAAACTGACGTTCAAGTTTACTTTGACGTTCTTCTGCTTCTCTTTGTATTTCTTCAGGAGTTGCCATTATTTCTTCTTGTACCTAATAAAACTTCAGGTCGAGCACCATACAATTCTGCTATAGCATTAAAGTTTTTAATTGAAGGTTTTGGAACATATTGTTGTTTAAATGATTCAATCTGTTCTTTATACCTTTCACTTGCCATCGCAATAGGATCTCTGAGTAAATCTGTTTCTTTTGCCATTAATTCACCCTCTGTCCAGACGGCATTGGCCTACCGCCACCTGTTGCTGTTCCAAGTTGTGAACCTAATATATCAAGACCACCAAGCCCCTGTGGGTAAACGCTTTCACGTCCCATTCCCGTTGCCATTCTCTGTCCCTGTATATTTGCCTCACCCGGTCTTTGAAGTTGTGCCTGACCTGGTAAGTACTGTGTTCCAAGCTGATTACCGGTTGGAGCACTTACATCAGCTGCCGCTGCTCTTTGATCTGCTAGTTGTATTGCTTCTGCAACTTCAGCTGCCTGTTGCTCTCGTGTCATTTCAAGTAACTTCTCAGCTGCCATCTGGTTCTGTTCTTCAAGAGGATTGGTTATTCCGACTCTTCGCTGTGCCTCGTAAAGACTGATGAGTCCGCTTCCACCATTCCAGAGTCTCAGTGCTAGAAGTGCTTCACGTTCTCTTTCTTCTGGTGCCTCTGCTTTTAAGCTGACATTATTCTCGTAAAATTGTTTAATATCATCTGGTCTGATTGATTGGTCAAACTCATGAACAGTGCTTCTGCCGTGAACAGTAACCTTACCCATTGCCTTGTTGTTTACAAGTTTAAGGAATCTCTGGTTAGCCTGTTCCATGCCACGAGCCATAGCATCAGCAAACTTACCGAATACTAATCTTCCCGTGCCCGCAAGAACCGATAGTGCAAATCCTGTAGATACACCTGAAGGTCGCATTCCTCTAACTACGTTAGGGAAAGTAGCCTCTTCGATCATCGTCTGTACCATGCCAAGCTGCTGAAGTATTTCCTGCGGTGGCATAGCAAGAGGTGACGGTTGTATCTGAACATTTGGTCTAACCCAGTTCTTTGAAGCAAAGAGTTCGTACTCATCCATCGTTGCTTCGGCTGACGATGCAGGGCCATAAAAGTCTATGGTTCTCCATGCGTACTGCCTGAGAATTGCCTCGTACTGTGTTATCAGTCTTGCCTCGGAATCGAGGAGACTGTGCACGGGTTTCAGTATTCCCTGGTATCTATCTTCGGGTGAGCCTACATCATAATCAAGTGATGCTGCTGGTTGGATTTTTGTATAAGGATTAAATCCATATCCATGTTCATACGGACCCCATACCCACTCTCCATCTGCCATCCTTCCGCACCACTTTTCATCCCAGTATTCCAGAAAGGTGACAGTCTCAGAGTTAGGGGTTAATGGTGTCCACTCAGGATAAAGTGTCTGTATATCGTGAGGACTTGATTCATAGAACTCTATGCACCATTTCATTCCTGCCCGTGAGTCATCCCAGACCATATTCTTGGGATTGACCGCATCGATTATAAATGGAAAACAGATATCTCTTTCATCGAGATGATCCTGTAATGCTTCCTTGTATTCCTCTTCAGAGTCGTAGGCATCTATCATTGGTGCGTCTGGCCATTTGTCACCATCCCACCATGTCTTCATAAACCCTACGCCATACTGAATCGAGTGCTTAACAATCGTTCTCTTGGTATGTTCGGGTATGTGCATCCATACGCCCTGCAAGAATTTCTGTATTCTCTCAGACCTGTTCTTTGCCCTTGGCGATGGAGCCGGAACAAATATTGCAGGGTTATTTACATCGACGTGATCGGTTGCGACATTGACTATAGCGTGTGGGGTAGCAGGTCTAACAGGATCAATAGGCATATCGTCAGGAATAGGTACGCTGCGAGTGCCATGATAATATTCATCCTCTTCCTCACACTGCTCATGGAACTGTTGGAAGTGATTTTTATATACATCAAAAATCTGAAGTACGTGTTCTTCTGTTGGTTTTGAATCATCATGAACCAAGTCACCAGGAACTAATGGGTTACCTGTATCAAAATTAACGAGTACCATTACAAATTAACTCCCGATTTATCCCATCGTTCTTCAACACGCATTAGCCTTCTTTCTTTCATAATCTTTTCACCCGGACTCATGCCCATCATACCGTATCCAGTATTAGCTTCTCTCTGCGTAGGCATATACCTTCCACCAAATCCCCGTCTTCTGCTCTGGTAATTCTGTGGATCATTACATCCCGACAATGCTAATGCAAGAGAAAACACTTCGTCATCATGTTCCCCTGCGGGAGCCTGTGCCTTAAATGCTCCGCTTGACATCCTGATATGCTGGAAAGCACGAAGCTGTCTCAGCAGTATTGGTATGGCAGGGAACTGTATTGTCTTGTGCTCCATAGCCACGGTTAGGGTAGCAAGCAATTCTTCCCTGACATTCTTCTGAATCGACACTGGCTCAACGGCCATATTATACTCCATGAGGTCTTGAACCATAGCAAGACCCATACCTGTTGCGTCAGCCATAATTCTCTGGAGTCCCCATTCCTCGTTGATCGCAACGATATGTTGCTGTACCTGTGCCCATGATTGACCGTCCCATAACCTGTGGTATACAACTCGTCTTTCATCGGCATCCATAATTATGAGAACTGTAAAGTCACGGGAAACACCAAGGTCTAAGCCAGCGACATAGTTCTTACCGGGTAGTGGTTCATCTAAAAGGTCACCGCCTATACATTCTTCGATGTTGGAAAAGAATCCTGATGATAGTGAGAACTCGGCAAGGTACATTCTTCGCCATGCTGCTTCGGGCATAACTTCCTTGTCTGATTCAACTTCTTCAACATCACCTTCATTAAGAAGAGGATTCTGGTAAACCGTGTAATGAAAGTACCTGTGATTCTTGTAAGCACCACGTTTGGCTGCTTCGCATCCACGTCTGAACCAGTGTTCTGGATATACTGAAGGAATTCCTTCATATAACGCTTTACCCATTCTACCTGCCTGTCGAAGAGTTGGGCGTAATTTTTCTGCCGCTGCGTTAGGTATATCCTGTGCCTCACTTACCCATAGAAAGTCCAGACCTACAGTCTGCAAAGCCTGTGCATTATCAGCAGATTTCATCTCAATGAGTCCCCAGATTTCGTCTGAAATTCCATTAAGTGTGATTGTCATATTTGCCTGATTTGTTTCTCTTATCCATGAGGGATCAAGAAGCTGAAGCAGTTCGTTCCAAGCCTGTCTACCCTGTACATATGAAGGTGCTACAACCCATGCGTGAAATCCTGGTGGTACAAGCTGATACTTGTTTATGTGTTCAATTGGTCTTGATAACGACTCATAGTATGCTGCTTCCAGTTCACCAAGGGCACATCGTGACTTGCCCCACCTTCGTGCGGCTTCAATCCATTTCTCTTTTGAGTTAATAGAATGTACTTCTATCTGTCCCTCATGCGGACTGTATCGAGTCCTCAGTAACTGTGTCGTCATTTTCTGCCTCTAGATATCTTTTATTTGTTCTTCTATCGGGTATAACGGCACCAGGTTTCATCTCATCTGCTGTAACTGGTCTGATCTTAGGTTTAACCTTTCCTCTACCTGCTCCCTTGGTTGGCCCTTCTTCATCAGGAAGAGCCTGTATCTGCTTGATGACTGAAAGTCTTTTTTCTACCCCAAGTTCTGGGTCATTGAGCATTTGAACCAGATGCCATTTTGCTACCCGTTTAATTTCATTATTCGGTAGTTCATCTACTGCAACGGATTTCTGCCTGACCATCTTGGCAGCTATACCAAAATAACCATTTTGTCTTACCCACTTGGTAAGCCATGATTGTGATCTTCCTATGTAAGCAAGGGCTCCTGAGTCTTTAGCATGAAACTGTCGTACCCATAGAAACGCTTTCATCTCAGAAGAAAATGTTTCCCATCCTTCGATCTGCGAACCGTAATCCTGTCTCTTGGCAGCCGATGCAATTGTCGATGCTATCAAACCGGGATGTATATCAGTTGCCTCTTTTCTGGGCATTATCTTTTACCTGTTTGGCGAATCATTTCTATCATATCCGAAGTAATCGGTTGTGGAACTTCGCCTTCTAATTGTGCCCACTCAGGAAATATTCGTCCGCTATATCCTTTTGGAAATTGATCATGCCATATTCCGTAATCATCTCTGACTATGTTAGCCCCAGATTCAAACAAATGTGTCCAAGGATTTTGACTCGTTTTAAATCCAAAAGGATTAGGACTTCCAAAAGGTGCAGCTGCTAAATCTGGAAATACAATATATGCCTGATGCTCTACTCCCCATTGTGTTCTCCCTCCACCTACATGGGTTATTCCCTGAAATCCTTCTCTGCTTAAAAAGTTATTAGCACGGGACTTATTTGCCAATCTATTTGGATTATCCATGTAATTATACATTCCGTCCATTATGTTGTACCAATCTTCATTGGTAAATGTTTGTCCTGTATAACCTGCGGCCATATCATCTACCACAGCTTTATATTCTTTCCCGAAATCAAAATCAACAACAGAATAATTATTCCAATCATCTAACGCAGCATCTAACTCGGGAGTCATCAACCCACCTTGATCATATCCTTCTTCCCACATTTTTTCAGGAATTAAATCCGCATCTTTATTTCTCCATACCTTATTTGTATCATCCCATACTATATTGTCTATCTTATTTACAAGTGCTTGATAATGATCTAACGAATCCCAAGTACCTTCTTTACCTAACGGAACATCGTTTGGTACCAACATTTTAAACGTACCGGTCTGTTTAATTTTTTCAAGTACCTCGTATTCAAAGTTATATCCATCACCATTATGACCAACTACAAGCTGAGTTCTACTGGCAAGATTGTAATTTTCAGGATTTGATTCATACCAAGTCTGATTTTTAAATTTAGGGGTATATTTAAATTTACTGTGTGGTGGTATTACTTGTTGTCCATGACTATTTTTAAATCCCGAAGGATCTATCTTCATTGTTTTAAGTCCACCTGCATCTAAAATATCATCAAGATCTCGTCTGGTTACACCAAGTTCTTCTAATTCACTTACAAAATCTAAAAAATCTGTATCCTGACCTGGAAGTTGTGATGTGTAAGAAGAGTCAAAAGGCACATGATTATTAAACCACGATGCAAAGTCGTTGTATTCGTCAGCAATGTCCCCATCTATCAGATCAATATACGCATTGACTTCGTCTTTAAATATTAATTTTAGTCTGTCAGATGGTCGTTGATTACCAAAATGGCTGGCACCCGGATGCTTACCAGGAACCTTATCTGTTAATTCTTTCTTAATCCAATTATTTACTACATCTACATCTAAAGGCTTATCCCAATCAAATACTTTTTTCAAATTAAGATAGGCAGGTTGTACTGTAGCGGCCTTTCCAATTTCGCCTGTATCAGGATCTATTAACTCTTCATAAGTACGAATTTCTCCGGGGCTTCGTTCTTTTTTAAATGCTTTTTGAGAATATCCGGGTAAACCTAGTTTTGGATCTCCACCTGCTACACCAGGATGAGTTGTAAAATATATTCCTGGCCCTGCTAATCCCTGCTCTTCATAACCCATTTTAAATCCAGGACTTTGAGGATTATCAATAGGTATGTTTGATCCGTGATACACCGGGATAGGATTTCCTCCGACTTTACCTGTATCGGTAACAACAGTACCTTTAAGTTTTTCACGTTGTTTAAAACTTGGGATAACTCCCGTAAGTGCACTTAGTGTTCCTCCACCTTCGTCAAAGAATACTTTTCCACTTTTAACTAATCCTTTGAGTGCATCTCCTGCAAAATTTGACGGGTCAAAAGCATCAACCATCGTCAGTGCTGCATCGAATGTAGATCTTGGTTCTTTCCACGGTCCTTCTGGGACTCCTGCTAATGTTTCGCTAACAAAACTTCTTCCGAGGGTAGCGGCAGTTCCTTTAGGTTTAAACCAAGGTTCAAAGGATTGTTGATCAAGTGAATAAGGTGGGAGTAAATGTTCTGTTAATCTTTTTCCTGTATCGGCTATACCGCCTAACGCTCCTCCAAAGAAATCTAAAGCAGCCTGTCCACCTTGAATCTGGCCACCTAAAGAAGACGACAGTGCATCTGTGTATGACGGACGCAATTGTTCTCCAGAAGGTAATATGCCAGATGTCGGACCTGGCTGTTGGCCTAATTGTTCTCGTGCAATAGCCATTTGCTCTGGAGCAATATCACTATAACTTAGCGGTTTAGATAATGGTTGTCGAGGATTTAGCCTCGCTCCCATCTCTGCCTGAAATTGTTCCTCAAGTGGTAGAACCATTAGTACCACGTTCCTAAAGGTATTCCAAATCGATCCACAATAACATCCCGATTCATATTAGCCCATTCCCGTGCACCCATAGGATCGTCAGGATTACCTGTTGATTCAAAATCTGGACCTACACCCATAAGATAATCTAATGCTCTTAGATCCATCTCTCTTTTTCCAAAGTCTAGACCAGTTATTCCTGTTTTTCCTCTAATACCACTATACCCCCAAGGTACAAACGAATCATTAAACATTGGGGATAGAAAAGGATTTATTTGATTAGGTCTTGCGAATCCGATTGTTTGAGATCCAGCAGGAGGGGTACCATACATTTCCTGGTCTGCCTCATTTCTAGACCACACCTGTTGAGGCGAGAGCCTTTGAGCCCAACGACTTGTTTGTGCTGGTGACCATGCACTTAATCTTGGGTCTAAGACCTGACCTGTTGCCGGATTTATCATTGATCCAGATTGGTCAAAACCTGGAAGTGTTAACTGTGTTGTTGGTAATTGAGGAGATTGAGAACCGTATAAATTTGGGGGTGACATATTTGACCACAAACCAGGAAACTGAAAAGGTTGTTGATCTGCAAAAAGTCCTCTTAAATTAGGCCATATTGGTTGATCTAACCTATCTTCAGGTTGTTGTCTTTTTCTTCTTGCTTCTATTTGTTCAAATGGATTACCTAAACTTATAGTAATGCGTTTAGGAGGTGGTCTGAATATTTCTCTTGTTTTTTTTCTTTGTTCAGAAAGTTGTTTATCAAATACTGCTTTGTGACTTTGAAAGGCTTCTTCACCACCTTCTCTCTGTTGAGAATAAAGAAACTTTCGTTCAGCGGGATTACCTAAAGACCATGAGTGATATCCACCATATGGTCCCGGTACTGGTAATTCTTTTGGTGTCCATCTTTGATATTCTTCTTCTTCATCGGGATGATTAACATCACTGTATTCCCACGGTAGATCCCATCCTCTTTGTTTAATTGTTCCTGATTGCAACGGTGGTATTTGAACGTCAGGATTACCATCTGGACCCCTGATAGGCATAGGTGCTACGGCAGGAGGTATATGGCGAGTTCTTTCAAATTCTTCTTCTTCATCGTATACAGGAGTTGTCATATTATTAATTCATAACGGGTGGTGCTTGCCACGATGGACGATTAAAAAGTTTAGATGCCATGGGTATAGTTTTGTTAATTGGATTTTGGTTTTCATATAAAGAATTACCATACCAATTTTGATACATTTGATTTATAGCATTGGGGTCTAATCCTAGACCTGATACCATATCTCTAAATCCTCCAGAATCAAACATGGGAAACTGTTGATGTACTCCAGTATATCCAAATGATCCTGGTTGCCTTGCTAAATTTTGGCCTGGTGGATTCGACAATTCCATATCAAATGGATTCATACCTGCATAATAATCCCACGGACTTCCTTGTCCCTGTTGAGGTAGATCTCCCCATAGTGGATGTAGTGGATTAAGTCCAAATCCTCCATATGGTCCTTTATTCATAATTCCTTGATTAATAAGATTTTGATGAAAAGCTGGAACTAATTGACCATTTCTAATAACTTGAGTTTGTCCTCTAGTATTTCCTCCACCTCTAATAGCACCAGGAAAAGAATGTTGCCAGTTTACAGGGCGGGCCATTTCCGCTGCTGTTTGAGGAGATGACATACCCATTTCTTCTGGCCCTGGTTCAGTAGGTGCTCCGAGCATTTGTCCGGTAGTAGCTGAAGCTGTCCATCCCTGTGGTCTTTCAGCTAAATATGATCCACCAGTAGGAGTTTCTCTAGCCTGATAAGTTTTACTTCCTTTTTGAACTATATCTTTTCCCGTTCTTACAGCACCTGTTCCTCCAAGCATTGATTCCTGAATTCTTTTTGTACCCCAAGGATTAGGTCCGGCAGGTTGTATACCTGACTGATCAACTACAGCCTGATTGGGAAAAAGGTTTGCCTGTGCTCTAATCTGATCAGCCCAACCGGAAGGAAGTCCCTGACCAGGATCTCTTTGATATTGGCCTCTTGGATCTTCAGTACGCCTTTGTGTTCCTTCTCTATATTCCTTAAAGACCTGTTCTCTGTCTCTGACAGGCTGTCCCTTTCCTCCCCTGAACGCATTAAAAAAATTCATGCGATCAAGTTGGTTTTGCCTTGCAACCCTTGACCCAACATTTTGCATTGTCATTTCAGGGTCATCAAATTTATTTTGAAGATTTAGATTCTGAGCTTGCATCTGCCACGGAAGATTGCTCCCTTTAGCCATAACCATATTAGTACTTCTTCCTTTTAGCACTGGTCATCTTCTTGCCAGTACGCTTCGATGCTTTTCTGGCAGCTGCTTTTCCTTTAGCAGTATAGGGATACTTTTTCTTTCCCACCTTCGGCATATTAATCTCCTGGTAAGAGTGGGGAGCAATATAAGTTTAAGAGGTGTGATATGAAATGATCCCCCCACTCTCTTTTAAAATACAGCAAGTATTATAGTATTGTCCATATTACCGACATCAGCGACACAGCGACATCCTTCTTTTCTTTTTCCTATTAATCAGGGGAAGGAAGAAGGAAGCTATAAAATCCCCTCTCTTAACAATCTCTCCCCTAATACTCTTAATTATATAAATATAATATATATAAGAGAGTCTCAAATTTAATATTAAATTTAATAGGGTCATTAAATATTAAATTTGTTCCTAGAGTGATTAAATATCGATTAAATTTGTTCCTAGATTTGAAATTTAATCCGAAACTTAATTTAAATTTAATCTCGTCCAGAATTAAATTTGAACATGGTACCCAGGACTCCACCAACTACCACCGTTCCAAGAACAGCTAACATTATCTTAACCTTCATTTTTACCTCCAAAAAAATTTTGAGCACATACCAAGGATACCAAAATCCTGAGAAATAGTTTGCGGCACTACACAACGTATATAAGGTACCCCACATCCTCTACCGGCTCGGATTTTCGCCATAGTTTTAACCTAAACTAAACACAAAACACTCTAAGACTAAGTCAGTCACAAAACCCACACGATTACTTGACCTAAACTAAACAACTAATTTGGCTCCTGGATAGATCTGGTCGCGCGCGAGTCCAGTACCTAAGCTCAACGCTAAACTATGCCGTTCTAATTTGCATATGCTAGTAATCCAAGCTGACATCACCATTTATCCCACATCCACACCGCTAATTAATCCCACACTTACGTTATCAATTCACATATTTAGACCAAATGAGATATAAAAAGACTGTACTTATTCTAAAAAGTATGCCTATAATATAAATTGAGGTTGTGATTTATGGCTAAGAATAGACCACATAGGCACGAGAGACGACGGCAGAGAGTAGCTAACAGCTATCCCAACGTTAAGCCTTCGGCACGTCTCGGAAGTGGTGATTCGTTAGCTGTTGTCCACGGTAGTTATAAATCCGAACTAGGCCATAGAGACTTAAAGAACGGCATAGCTAGGGCGGACTACTACAACAGTCACACCGCTAATAAGACACTTCAAAACGTCGATTCTATTAGAGAGATTGAACCCATACCTCAAACAGCTAGTGAAAAAGCGTTAATCAAACGCCTAGGTAGCTTAAAGAATAGACGTGCTGAGAATAAGACTGATCAACTCATTACAGGATCGGAACCTTATACCGTTCGAAGTCATCAAGTTTATTGGTTACCTTCGAATTGGTCATACACGACTAAGAAACATTATTTATTAGCAATTATCGAATTATTAAAAACTAACTAGCTACGATAGAGCCACAACTATCAGAGATTTTCACTAGGTGAGAATTTATCAAACGTAGGTTATTAGCTAGTTATCATTTATTGGTTTTTTCGTGTGTCTAATACGTGACCGTAAAACAACATTGGAGTTGATTACATGGTTGCTAAAAAGACAAACACTAAGCCAACAGTTAAAGTTACTTTCGGACACGGTCAAGAACACGTACAAGGCATAGAGAATGCCATTAAGAATGTGTGTGAATCCTTGGCGTTGATGGTAGGTAGCGAATTCATAAAACGTGACGTTATTTTTCATATTGTCATGAGCGGTACACCAAACGTAATGCCGTTTAGGATGATTGATAATCACGTTGGCAATGCTTATACCGTCGAATGGGATCTATCCCACGAGCGATATACAACTAAGAACGGTCAATTCGTTAAAGACTTAAATAGCGATGACCGGATGTGTGCTGATATTGCTTATATGTTCTGCTTATCCCAAATAAGAAAGGCACTATGGCACGACGGGAACGGAGCGTATACACGCCCTAATAAAGGCGCAGTTGTCTACCACACCAAATTTGGTGTGGAGATGAAAGATAAAGCCACTAAGGCATGCAAAGTTATTCCGATAATGGATACGCTCGCTCCTATCATAGAATTGCACAAAAAAGACTTTGCCACTGTCCGGACTCTTGAAGTTTCAGCAAGTTACAAAGGCAGAGAGACAAATAGCGACGACGACGACAAACCTAAAACTATAAAGGTTATTTGTTCTGCTGATTGTCTTTTTACAAAGTATCTCAAGAAAATAAACAGCGACGATCTTAGTAAGATTACCGCTGTTAAATGTCCGGTATGTGATAACGCATTTATGAGCAGTTCAGCATTTAAAAAGTCAGTCAAAAAGACTGACAAAGTTATCCAGGAAGCAGAAAAAATACTTAATTAATTAATTTTGGTTATGTATTAGGCATACGCACAAATCAATAAATGAGAATTACATTTTAGGCATGTTTGCTAATGCACTGGACTGATCTTCGGCAACGCATAATCTGAATCATTTTTCAGACCAGTTGTCGTGGTCACTACAACT
>VTLG01002468.1_pt1 | contig 29887 bp, 51 predicted proteins | sample 4694571 | NCBI WGS metagenome assembly VTLG01 (sample SAMN12604809, study PRJNA352737) | marine metagenome | biome: ENVO:00000447; feature: ENVO:00000209|ENVO:00000569|ENVO:01000036; material: ENVO:00002151; isolation source: viral sequences binned using virsorter ...
GAGTTGTTCCAGTATCAAATGTTTTAGACACAACAAATCCTTGTGTAAATGCTTCTAACCATGCACTACCATTCCAGTAGTAAGTATTATTAACAACTTTCCATGCACTACCATCCCAGTAATAAGCTTTTGAAACTTTTACCCATGCACTTCCATTCCAATAATAATTGTTTGCAGACATTAAATTATCCTATGAAAATGCTGTAGTTTTATACCATAAATCACCAGTGTATAAATTTGATAATGAGCCCGGATCAGTAGCACTTGTAGGACCTGTTGTTGAAACAACCCTTTGTCCGATTGCGTTAGCCATTGCTTTTTCACCTACTGTAATTATATGTGTATCATCCACAGCACTTGTTTGTATTGCTCCAGCACTTACATAAGTAGAATCCATTCCTATTGTATCTCGTGTAGCAGCAGTAGTACCAGCAGTCAGAAAATCTACTCCTACATCAGTACCACTAACAGCAAATAAATTCTTTGCTCCAAGTCCTGTTCCATCTACTCCAAATACACTAACTCCATCGCTTACCAGAACTCCTGTTCCTCCTTGAGGTAAATCTATTCCACTTCCTGCAGCAGTTTTAAACGTAACTGTATATGATCCTGAAGTATTATTAAATCCTATATAAGATTTTTCTTGTCCGGGTATGATAACATCAATATTTTGAGATAAAGCTCCATTCACTTGGATCATACTATTTCTGGATTCATCAGTAGAACCATTACCAGTTGTTAAAGTAATATCAGCAGAATTAGAAGAAACAGTTACATAGCCAGCAATAGAATCATCTATTAGATCAATAACACTTTGATTAAGTTTTTGACCCCATGTATTAGGATTTTCTCCATCCCCTTGTAATTCAAGTCTTAGTCTTGTTGTATATGTTGATGACATTATATACCTCCTTTAATCCATGCAGCAAAAACTGCTGTTAGCAGTGTTCCTACTACGAGCCATGCCAGACGTTCCCATCTTTTACTATTACGTATAGTATCTTTACGAATACCACGTAATTCACTGGTAGCTTCCTTCCAACGAAGACTACATTCCCTCTCATGTCTCTCTATTTTTTGGAGGGCTTTAAGAGCAATCTCCATTGAATCTTCTTTAGCCATAGTAACACACCTCTCTTAGTTAAACTAGATTCTATCTATTGTTTCAGTTCCACAGTGCTATCAATATCATAATTAGCTCCACTATGATCTCCACCAATTAATGCACAAGACATTTGTTTATTATTAGTAATAATTATTGTCCAAGCTCCATTTTCATTATTAACAAATAGTTCTACTATTTCATTTTGAGAATTTATTGCCCACCATTTTCTTGCTTCACCATGTTGTTGTTCTAAATTTCCTGTGAGATCCTCATGTTTTGCACACATTAGACTCTTTATATATGTTCTTTTTTCTATGTCTATACCATCTTGAGCTTTTAAACTTGTTGTGAAGAATAGTATAGTAAATAATATTCCTATTAAAATAAATCTCATCTTCTATATCCTTCCACTTCATAATCATCGGGCCAGTCGTTAATCTTTTGTACAGTTTTTAAACTACCATCATCATTATATTCATTGGTATAAAGAACTATAAATGCATCCATATCACCAGCATTATCTATTGCTGTACATATACTAGCATGTGCAGTTCTCACTGCTGCCATGTACGTAGTTACATCAGAGGGGATAGCTGTGTCAGCTGTTACCTTTCTTTGTATAAGCCAGCCAAATCCTTTTATAAGACCATGAGCTATTGTATCTGCTTTTAATTTAGCTTGGGATTTTAATCCTAGTGAAATTCTTTGATTATCATGATCATCTAGAATAGGATCACCATTTTCATCTACATTATCAGTGTCTGTTAGTTTTTTATCGGTTGCCTTTTCTCCAATAGTTCTAATAACACTATTTCCATCCTCTGCCAAAGCAAAAACCTCGTTCTTTTCTATATAAAATCTTGCATCAAGATGTGATCCTGAAGTTGTTACTGGCACGATACCGATAGCTTTAAGATCAGCATCTGACCATACTGTAAAAATAGCTCTTGGATGTCTTATATCATCTATCACCATAGACTTCGGATGTGCTATGATATGATCTATTTCATTATCTTTTATTAAAGCCCACATTGTTTTTCTCCTTTGTTAGAAAGCTGTTGCATACTTAAATGGATTTTTTGCAAATGCTATATACACATAATAATTACCAGCACCATTTGCACCTGCATTAGTTGCTTTTAGTTTAAACCCATTTGACAAGTAATCTACACCATCATGGCTATCTGCTCCTGTTTGCTCCTCACTAGCACTATTCCAATACAACTCTCTATATGTACCATCATTAAAAGGTCTTCTGGCAGAATCAGATACTAACCAAGACCCAAGACCATCTATTCTTTTGAGAGCTAATAAGCTAGGTTTAAATCCTGTGTAGACAAATGAACCATCTGCATTTCCATTTCCTTCATATACTCCAAATTTTGAGAATCCCTCTTTATTTGCAAAAGCATAAGCAACATAAGTATTTGTATTAGTATTTACATCTGCATTTGTTCCTATAGAAAATACATCTGTTGTTGGTGCTGTATCATTCCAATATGTAGAATCATCTGCTGCTGCAGCAGTATCATCTAATAGTAGATAATCTGTTTCTGGATCAGTAGCTAAACCTGCATGATATACAGCCCAATTATTTGAGCTTCCACTTGTTCTATCTTTTACTATAATAAAGCTAGGTGCTACTCCTAAACCATGTCCAATAGTAGCAGCAGAACCTGTTCCTGTATAAGTTAATATTGATATTCCTCTATCTGCATCAACTTGTACTGTGGAATCTTCACTACCCTCATCATTAGTTGATGTAGCTCCTCCATTAACTTTCCATAATTCAGCAACATAAGTATATGTATTAGTACACCAATCACCACCCTCTATTTGTATAGTAGTATCTGTTGTTGTAATATCCATATTAGCAGCATCTCCACCATTATAACCTTCAGCTCCATTTGTATTTGAAGATAAATTTTTACTACCTCCATAGCCTCTGGTAGAGTCCATCGCATACCAATTATCTCCATGAGATCTAGATTTTGCCCATATCCAATCTGCTGCAAAGTTTGTGTTAACTGTTATATCATTTCCACTATTGCCTGTGTAAAGAATATTTTGAAAATACTTAGAAGGCCCTTCATCACTTGCTGGATCTGCTGCTGGAGTTGGGAGGTTTCCTGTACAGAGAGCTAAAAAATCTGTAGGTGGTGTTTCATAAAAATCACCATAACCTGTAGCATCTGAAGCATTATCTGAACCAGATGTAAGAACACCTGCAAAAGAAGAATCATTTCCAAAATTCCATATATGATATTCTGTATCAGAGGCAGAACCTCCCATTATCCATTCCTTTCCTGCTGTAATAGCATAGGTTTCACTTCCTCCTGTTGCAGGATTAGCTCCATCCCATGTGCCATTTTTACCAAACCATAATTTGTTATTATCCATATCTATTGCTATTTGATATACATCATCATTAACTGCACTAGCTAAAGTTGTATCAGCATCAATATTATTAGAATATTTTTTAGTATAAGTACCATTAGCATGGGTATAAATAGAATATCCTTCACCTGCTGTTGCAGTTTGCATACCTATATATTGAGGATTGCCACTACCTGTTTTACTACCTAAATATTCTGTTTTATCTGCTGCTTGTATACCCATAGGAAAACTGGCATCTGGACCACTTATACTAGGCGTACAACATTCTGCATACCACTTTCCAGTTTTAGGTATATTCATAGTTGCATAATAAGTAAGCCAATAAGTATCTGCGTCTGCTCTTAAATTACCTTCTGAAAAAGTTGGACCTAGAGTAGATAGTGGATTTAATGTAGAAAAATTACCACCATTGGAATCACTATTAAAAGTGGGAGAGTCTTTAATTTGATCATGAGTTGATAATCCAGCAGCTGACCAATCATTATTATTACCACTAACATCATTTCCAAGATCTCCACTAGATGCAAAATCTAACCAAAATCCATTATTTCCAAATGTTAATCCTGAAGGATCTTTGGCAATCCACACTCCATTTTTTGTTTCACCAAAATCTGATATAGATGCTGCACCATCAATACTAACAAAATCAGCCATATAACCATAGTAATCACCTGTACCATTATATTGATACCTTCCTATTTCATTTGCATTTCCATTCAGACCCCAACCACCATCTGTATTTTGGTCTGGATAACCATTATTATCTATATCTCCCCAATATGTTGTACTTCCTGTTGTCCAATGTTCTCCATTATTATAAATTTTTAATCTATCTGCACCAGCACCTTGACTACTGTCATAAATCATTACGATATGTCTCCATGCAGAAACATCTCTACCAAGAGCTAAACTAGCTGCATTATTTCCACCATTGCCTGTATAATATCCTATTGCATGAGCATCACTATCACTTCTTGCTTGAACATATAAAGACATCAGCTCACTTTGAGCAGAAGATGCTATAACTCCCCAAGTTCCATCTGTATGGTGTCCTTTAACCCAAACAGATATAGCAAATTTATCATCATCGGTTGCAGAAGCACCCCATGTTTTAGTTAATACAGAACTACTTCCATCAAATCTACAACTTTGATTTATTTGATAAGAATAAAAATCAGCAGCAGCAGCAGCTGAAGGTATTGCGTTTGCGTTTTGTAAAAGACCCATTATGCCATCACAGCTGAATTAGTAAGGTAAGCATTAGTACCATCATCTATATAAGATATAATATACGTACCTGCAGCAGTTATTGTGGTTGCTAAATTCGCATCAGCTTTAGTATTAGCATGTAAAGATATTGTATGACCACCACTATTAATTAAAAGTACATATCCTGATTGCCCATCTGTATGATTTGTAAAAGTCAAAGCTAAATTTCCTGCTGGAGTACATTTAAAATTATTACCAGCATCCATATCAAAACTACCATCATTATCTACAGTTAAAGCATTCCTTTGAGATACAGTCCATGTATTACTACTTGCTAATAATCCAACACCTGTTAAACTTGCACCACCTCCATCAAAGTTAGATGCTGAAACTATTCCTGTAAAAGTACCAGAAGTTCCTGATACTATTCCACTCAGTGTTAATCCAGCACCTGAAACTTGTCCTGTAAAAGTAGCTGTAGCACCATCAACTTGAGTAGCTGAAATACCTGTTGAAAAAGATCCTGCAGCTCCATCTATATCACCTGTAACATCACCTGTAACATCACCTGTAACATCACCTGAAAGATCACCTGTAACATCACCTGTTACATCACCAGTTAAAGCTCCATCAAAAGCTGCTGAAACTATTCCTGTAAAAGTACCAGAAGTTCCTGAAACTATTCCACTTAATGTTAAACCAGCACCTGAAACTTGTCCTGTAAAGGTAGCTGTAGCTCCATCTACTTGAGTAGCCGAAATACCTGTTGAAAAAGATCCTGCTGCTCCATCTATATCACCTGTAACATCTCCTGTTAAATCACCTGTAACATCTCCTGTTAAAGCACCATCAAAAGCTGCTGAAACTATTCCTGTAAAAGTACCAGAAGTTCCTGATACTATTCCACTTAATGTTAATCCAGCACCTGAGACTTGTCCTGTAAAAGTAGCTGTTGCAGCATCAACTTGAGTGGCTGAAATACCAGTTGAAAAAGATCCACTGGCTCCATCAATATCACCTGTTACATCACCAGTTACATCACCTGTAACATCTCCTGTTAAATCACCTGTTACATCACCAGTAACATCACCTGTAAGAGCACCATCAAAAGCTGCTGAAACTATTCCTGAAAACTGAGCTGCAGTTCCTGAAACCATATCTCCCAAGTAAGCAACTGACACTACAGTTAAATCATTTACAGTAAATTCATTTACAGAAGTTGAAGCAGTTGGTAAATTTGTTAAATTAGATCCATCACCCCAGTAAGCTGATGCTGTTACATTTCCACTAAGAGTTAGAGCAGTACCTGTAACTGCTCCTGTAAGAGTAGCTCCAGCACCTGCAATAGCAGTAGCTGAAATACCTGTTGAAAAAGATCCATTTGCACCATCTATATCACCTGTTACATCACCAGTTACATCACCTGTTACATCACCTGTAAGAGCACCATCAAAAGTTGCTGAAACTATTCCACTAAAGGTAGCTCCAGTTCCACTTACTTGTGCAGTAAGTACCAGACCTGTGGAAACAGATACAGTAGCAAAGTTTTGATCAGGATCTACAAGGACAGTTCCACTAACAGGGATAGCAGCAGATGTTGCTCCATCCACTGTTATATTAATTCCTGTACCAGCCTGAACTCTTTTTACTGTACCACCTTCAGTTGAAGGAACATTACTAAGATTTGATCCATCTCCATAATAATATGCTGCTGAAACATTTCCACTTGCTGTGAATCCTGTTCCAGATACTTGTCCAGTAAATGTTGCAGTTGCTGCATCTATATCAGTTGAAGAAATACCTGTGGAAAATGAACCAGTAGCACCATCTATATTTCCAGTTACATCACCAGTTACAGCTCCTGTTAAAGCTCCATCAAATGTATTAGCTGAAACAGTTCCTGAGAATACAGCTGATGTTCCTGATACTGCTCCTGAAAAACTTCCTCCTCCAGCACTCACTTGAGTAGCTGATATTCCAGTTGAGAAAGCACCATAAGCACCATCAATATCACCTTGTACATTTCCTACAACATTGCCTGTTACATTTCCTGTGAGAGCACCTTCAAAAGTAGTGGCAGATATTTGTGTAGTTGTCTCAGCATCAACAACAATTCCATACTTACTAATATTTAATTTAGAAGAAGGTCCATATGTAGCTGAAGTAATACCAGATTCTTTAAAAGAAATTGTAGGATTACCTTCAGTTCCATTATTATCAGAAACAGAAATTGGAGCAGTTCCACCTAATGTTCTTCCATAAGCAGTTCCACCTGATACAGCAACAAGACCAGTAATACCTGTAAGATCAGTAATATTATTTAATGCTGATGCATTAGATGTAAGTGTTACATCATTTAATTGAAAGGTACCATTTATATTTACTATAGAATCGGAAAGTTGTAGAGGAGAAGATGTTCCTTCTCCATCTGATACATCACGTTTTGTTGTATCTATTCCTGAATTACTATTACTGACCTGAAGAAGATCTTTGTAACTATTTGATATTTTTTGTCCTGTTAGTGTTGCCATTATTTACTCCAAAGCTTTTATATATCTTATCATATTCTTCTTTAAATTCCAACGTTAACTAGTTGTTGTTGCTAAGTTCCAGTAATCATCATCATCTTCCCACTTTATACCAGCAGCTTCCCAAGAAACATTTCTATCTGTATTAGCAGGAGGACGAGGATCTTTGAGTATAGTATCTTCTGGAATATAGGCAGGTTTATTGAGAGGACTATTTACTTTATCAAATCTACCATCCCAACAGGAAGGACAGACTCTTGTATTATAACTTGTATAACGTAACTGAATTAATTTATATCTAAATCCACAATTATCACAAATACCGGGTGCTCTATTTGATACAGCCATCTGAACTCCTACGTAATATAATGTAATCGAGGAACAATTTTCATATCAGCTCTTTGTTTATCTGCTTCAAATGCAGTTTTAAATGTTTCTTCATAATTTAATTTTAACATTGCAATACGATCAGGTCTAGTATTTGGTATTTTCATTGCCAGATAATATGCTAAGCCATTTACAAGACAAGGTAAAAATCTGAAAGGTACGTCTGCATTTTGTAAAGCACTTTTTGTAATATCATATAATCTACGAATACGATAATATCTAAATGTATAAGTTGTTGTACTATCTGGTACGGGCCATACATATACAGTTTCTGTACTTTCTCCACGTAAGGTAGCAAATTGTGTAGGTCTTCCTGATGTAGTCTTATCAGCTATCTGTTCATATTCTTCATAAGAAATACGATTCATTTGTAGATCTGTATTATCAGTAGCTCTACGCATATATGCATCCAGAATATCTATAGTAGATGCATCTAATGTAAAACTTGCAGCATCAGCTACCAATGTTTCTGTTTGTAAATCTGTAGCCCAGAGAAGAACTCCACGATTTTGCCAATCAGTTAAAAGAAAATTTAAACTCCGTCTAGCACTCCTACCATCATATCCTGATTGGGGTTGTCCACCAGCGAGTTCAAACGCTTCCTCTATGATTTCATCTACATAGAAAGTGGTATTAAATGTATTTGTACTAGACGTAGCCATGATTTATTCCTAAGCTTTTCTTTTGTTAATTTTACCTTTTTTCTTTGCCTTAGAACCCCACCTACCATAAGATTCATTTGCTGAAGCTTTTAATTGTTTTTTAGTTCTTTTCTTTTTAACTCGCATTGCAATAGATTCATCTTTACGAGCTCCGTATCCTTGTTTCTTAGCCATTACGACCTCCTTTTTTAGTTGTTTATTAATATTGGCTCTACTTATAGCCACTATCTATTCTTCTCTGTTTTCCAAAGACGACTTAATCTACCACCTCCAGATTTCTCCAACTTCCATTTGTTCTTAGCATCATACTCCATTCTCCGATCATATTCTACATTTCTTATTCTATCTTTATGTTTTTGTCCGAGCTTTAATGGAGGATATGGATTATTCATTTTTCGTGCTACCTCAGTCTTGTCCATTATTCCTTGAGGATTTCTTTCTCTTACTAATCTTTCTATATCAGCTGCTAATTCAGCATCTAGTGCACCAGCATATGCTTCACGAGCTCTTGCTTCTTTTTTTAATCTCTCTCGCTTTCTTTTTTCAGGATTTGAATTTGCCACTATCTATTCTTCCCCTTTTTCCAAAGACGACTCATCATGCCACCACCTTTAGCTGTGATATTATTAACCACATCTTTTATCTTACTCTTAGCCATATCAAGTTCAGATAGTTTATGTTTCACAGCTTTAGCTCTAACTTCTGGAGCTTCCTCTGCAGACTTTAATGTATTTCTAAGCATTGGTTCTTTTCCTTTTCTTATCTTTGCTTCAGCTGAATCTGCCATTAGTAAGGTATCTTATTCTTGGCAGGTCCACCTCTGTTAAAACGTGCTACTCTAAAGCCTTGTCCAGTTGGTCTACCACCATGAGCTAATCTAGCACTTCCTGTATGATGTTTCTTTTTAGGAGCAGTATCATATTTTATAGTTGATGATTTTTCTAGCTTCTCATAGTCATCATCACTCATTACATCTAACTCTTTATCTGTATAATCATCATAATTTTTTACCTTCTCATACTTTGGTGCACGTTCTGTACCACCAACTCTTTTCATACGTCCAACAGCTCTTCCCCTAGAATCTCTTAAAGTTCTTTTAGTAGGAGCTTTACCTGTAACAAAAACAGAGCTGAGTGGTTCAATATTAGAGTCTATATCTTTTTTCTTATTCTTAGTTCTTATTCCTTGTGATATAACACTCATTATCCTTTTCTCCTTTTTCTTCTCTTAGTTTTAGATTTAAAATGTTTTTCCCAATCTCCGGGTTTCAGACCTGAAGGATTATTTGGATCTCCTCCTTGTAATATCAAATCTAACGTATGAAGTGGTGCAGTATTCCATAAGCCTGCTACAAGTTTTTGACCAGAGTTGTCAATACCTAATTTACCACCTTTTCTAAATCCTTTAGCTGGCTTAACCATTATACTTTTCCTCCTTAAGTTAGTTTAAACTGTTTAGCTTTACCCTTATACTTACCAGCTCCTTTTCCAGAAAGTCTTTGATTAGGGCTAGGTCTAGGTTTCAAAAGATCATGGGGTGTAAGTGGGTTATAAAGTTTCTGTACAAGGTCTTGACCAGAGTTGTCAATACCTAATTTACCACCTGCTCTAAATCCTCTGGCTGGATTTACCATTTTTTTCTTAGGTCTTTTTTTAACTGGTCTATCCTCTACTCTAACTTTTTCTCCCCTAATATTTCTATGGGGAGCAGTAACATCTTTATAACGCTTTCTTTTAGTGTCTTCTGGAATAGGTCCCATTTCAGTTGCAGAAGCAATTTCTGGAGTATAATCTTTGGTGACGATTGGCTTATTCCTATTTAGTAACTTTTTAATTTTATTTATAATAATATTTGGTTTATCTGATTTCTTCTTATTATTATCTTTTTTCTTGGTTCTTATGTCTCTTGATATAACACTCATTAGTTTCCTCCTTTTACAATAGTGTTTGGAGTTCCAGCAGGGCTCCAGTTAGTTTGCATATCGTCCTGTCTGGAACGTCTTGAACGATTTCTTACACGTCCAACAGCAAGATTATATTCACCCTGCCAAAATTGTATGGTAGTATAGTCTTTCATATAATATGCAGACTCAAGCATACAGGCATTGAATATCGCTTCTGGACAATGTTCGGTAAGATAGTTAGTTGGTGTAGCAGATGTAAGTGTTGTTAATCTGGCTACGTAAGAAATCTCACCATCAACAGTGGATACTGGCGTTGGTGCGATTTGAATTTGTGTATTAGTTTTTAATCCATAATACTTTGGATCAGCTGTACTGGCTGATACGGGCCAGTAATCAGTAAGGTATAAATATTCTCTGGGTAATAAATTAGTTTTAGTTCCACCATTTTCCACAGTAAAACTTTTAATTAATTCTCCATTTGCAGGAACACTTACATGAGCATTTGCAGCACTTACTGCAATACTTGTATAAGTAGTTAATCCCAGATCATCAATATCAGAGATCAGTCTTCCTTGACCTCTACCTACAATATCAGGTAAACTACCTACAAATTCAGTCGAATCATTTTCTGTTGCTGCCTGAACTGCACTTACTAGTGAGGTATAATCCATATCTATTATCCATAATACAGATAGATTTTACCACCATCACTGCATCCAGTGACAGAAACATTTCCTCGTACTTTTATTCCCATGTCAGTCATATATATTGTATCTACAGTATTTGCTGCAAGAACTGGTTGTTTTATTTGAGGACCATCCTGATCTCCAATTACTATTTCAGCTGCAACAGTACATGCATAACCATAAGCTCTAATACGGGAATCTGAAAGTGTGGCACTTGTAGTAATACCTACAAAGAGACCATTTCCTCCTGCTCCACCTGCTACCTGAGCTACTTTAATGTTTGTTGACATTTTAATCTCCTATTATGAGGGAGCTTTTACCCTCCCTCAATTATAAACTATGCTAACTACTTATCAAAGTTTATGCAATAGTTGCTATTGGTGTAGATAATGCTTCTGCTTTCCATTTGGAATTAGTACCATCATCTTGTATACAAGTAAGTTTAACTCTTCCATTAACTTGTGTTGCTGCTGCTAAAGTTAAAGTATCGCCTCCTTCATCCCCAACGGGATTAGCTGCAGTTCCACTTTCAAGTTGTAACATTCCCATAAAATCAGAAACACCTGATCCCGGTAAAACGAATGTCACTGTTTTACCACCACCAACTACAGTAGTTATAATAAATTCATACCAGAGTCCTACATTACCTGTACTAAGTGCAGGCATATTGACTACGATATCATCAGTACCATCTATATTAAAGATAGTTCCACTTTCTGCTGCAGTTAAAGTATCTGTAACAGCAGCTCCAGTATTGTAAGTAGAATTATCTACTGCTATACGAATGTTTGCTTGACCAGTAAGTTTTAAAGTACCAGTACCAGATACATTACCACTAGAATCTACAGTAAAGTTATCTGTTGCGGCTCCAGCTGCATCCAAGGTTATTTGTTTAAACCCATTTTCAGATCTAACGGAACCATTAAAAGTTGTATTAGCCATAATTTCCTCCTGTCTTGGCTACTGTCAGCTTACGCTGTCAGGATTCAGGGGAGTAATCCTGAAACTACTCCCCTAGGTTATTAGTTATCCAGCTCCTGTGGAACCAAAATAGCCACGCCAATCAGACCAGCCGAAAGAATATCTTTCTCTAGCTTTATAGCGTAGGTTGCCTGTATCGAAATCAGGCTCCATTTTAGTTGACAAAGGTGCTCTAACAAAATGCTTTGCTCCGTTTGGAACATCTGTTTTCAAGAACCAACGATCTGCATCGGAGAATCTCTTATTTACAAAATAACCATTAGGAACTAATCCTTGATGATTAACAGCATTTATATCGTTATCAGCAGTACCCGGTCTGTATGGACTGTTTAAAATACGATCAACAGCAAATTGTTCTCCGGGTGCAATGTGTATTGAAACAGCATTGGAACCGATCAAAATGTTCCTGTCGTCTTTACATGTTTGTACTGAAACAAGCCCTGCTTCCAGAGAAGCTTCAGAAAAATCAACAGTACCACCAGAACCTATAAGGTTACTTTGTGTACCACCACCAACGATTGGGTGGCTTGCACTACAGAGTTCTACACCATCACCACCAGCATAAGAGCTGTTGAATGAATTATTAAATACATCAGCACCCTTTACCTGTTTAGTGTTACCCATTGCACGTGCTAAACCTTTTGCACGAAGTTTAGAGAATGTATCATAAAGATTATCCTCCATAGCTTCTTCAGTAACACTGAATGCTAATGCAATAGTTTCAGCTGTGTAACGAGCTGTGTATGACTCTTGTGCGTTGTCATATGTTACGGCAGCACCTTCATATTTTACAGGTGCTGTTCCAAAACCTGTGAAGAGAACTTCCTCTTCAAAGGCACGATCAGAGTTTTCAGTCTCAAAAAGAGGTGTCAACTCATCGGCAACTTCTCCATACTCCATACCAAAAATAGCATTAAGTCCGGGAACAAGTTGCTTAGCAATACTAGCTCTATTTATAGCCATTGTTTATTCCTTTCCTATACTAAGGGGTTGAAGCATTTGTAAGTTGGTGTCTAACCCATTCTACCTCGAAAATTGGATACGCACTTGAAGAACTATTACCGGGTTCATGTTTATAGGCAATAGGTCTTACTAATGCAGTTAATCCATTCGTTGAAGTACTTATTTTCATTCCAACACCAGAACGACCTGTGAAGGTACTACCATCAGTAATACCAGTACACGCATAGTTTGAACCAGCGAGTAACAGTGTGGCATTAGCTGAGGCATCAGCTTGAACGAAAAAGGTTGCATGAGGGTTATCTACAACATAACCACGAGCATTTGTGGCTGATGTTGAAGCGGGCCAATAAGTTCCCCATTTCGGTTCACCATCTTGTTCCCATCTTGCACCTTGAAATACTCCAATAGGGATAACGCTGCCATCTACAGTAGTTCTAACCAACTTTCCAGCAGTCATGCTTACGATATCACCAGTAAAAATACTTGGTGTCGTTGCAGACGCTATATCATATTGGTTGCTACCAGTAGAATTAGCACCACTACCCAAATTACGAGCAGGAGTTAGACCATTTAATGATAAAGTATCAGACATACTCAATCTCCCAAATGTCTAGTTATAAAAAATGTGACTAAGATTGGAACTTAGGGTGCCGACCTTTTGTCACGCTACTTTTACTCTGATTTGAAATGGGCATTCGAGAATCATTTTGAGACATTAACTGCTGATTTACAGCATCTATCATGTCTTTACTCTTTTTCTCATAATATCCAGTTCTGGCATCTGCTTGTCCTTGAGGCATTTTAGCAAGGGCGACATCCCCTCTGACAACACAGTTTTCATAGCGTCCATTGTCCATCACGACAGACGATGCTAACATTTCAGGAACTTCTGAAGGTTCTATAAAGACCCAGCCCTGTTGTTGTTTAGCTCCCACATTCTTATAGTCGTCTTCACCTTTTAAAGAGATTCGTATCCAACGTAAAACCATTCCTTGGCTTTTTAAACGATCAACGACTGAATCTGGAATATCTAACCAATTAGGTTCTTTGAATTCATATTCCTTTGTTTGTTCTTCTCGTGTTTCTGCACTACGTGATTTTAGTTTAGTTTTCATAACACCCTCCTACCCACGATCTATGGTTGTGTATTCACTGGAAGATTCTGCTTTTATCTTCTCAGCTGCATACTTCTCAAGTGGTATCTTCCATTTCTTGGCTAACTTAACATCATCTTGAGTTAACTTAACTTTCGATTTAGATTTTGGCTGGCTTCGTGATTGTCCTGCCACAACTTGAGGAGTCTTCTTTTTCGGCTGACTCTCTCCGAACTTATGTGGAAAGTTTTCTCGCATACGCTTGTCAACTTCCTCATAAAACTCATCTGAACTTGGATCATATCCTTCTTGCTTCAGTTGCATATCTATTGCTAATGCTGAGGCAGTCATTACCTGATCAGATCCAAACCATGTATTTCCTTGTTTCCTACTCCACGCCACAGCTCTTGGATCAAATTCCTGTTGTGGCTGTATAGCAGGTTGCTTTGGAGTAGCATCAATTTCTTTTTTAACTCTTTCCAAAGCACTTTTATTATCACTAACTTTACTCAAATCAACTTGTGATTTTGATATGACTTCTTGAGCTTTTAGCATCTGCTCTTTATTACCACTGTCATACGCATCTAAATAGCTTTGCTTTGCCATTTCAAGTTGCTGAGTTAAAATCTTCTCATTGGTATTTATAGAACCTTCACGTAATTCTATATTACCTTTTGTAAACTCATTTAATCTTTGTTCAAGTTGAGCACTTTCTGCACTTTTTCTTGCCAAAGCTTCTTCAGCTTCTTTACGTCTACGAGTTAACTCATTAATACGCTTTTGTGCTTCTTTGCCTAACTCTTCTAATCTTATTTCTTTTTCTTCTTTAGTTTCTTTTGGAGCAGGTTCAGGTTCAGCTTCAGGTTCTTTTACTGGTTCTTCAGCTTTAACTTCTTCTTCTACTTCATAATCAACTTTTTCTTTTTCTTCTTCTTTTTTCTTAGAAGTATCTATTTCTACTTCTTCAAAAACTGCTTCTTCTTCTGCCATATCTACCTCCATAGTTTGCGACAACTAAGATTTAACGCTTGTTATACTTTATACCATATAAATACTATTTAAGCAACTAGATTAATAGTAGTATCTAAAATTGCAGGATCTTTTACAGTCATAAGTACTTGATCATCAAATATCAAAAGCATTTTAACTCCTTGATAAACAAACTTCGTACCAGTTAATTTTCCATAACAAACAAAGTCATTTGCTTTACACCAAGCTCCTTTAGGAAACTTATCAGTATCAGCATAAGCTAAGTCTCCTACTTTAAGAACACGTCCTACAGTAGTAAGATAAGCTATATCATCTTTAAGTTTGTCAGGAATAATAATTCCACCCTTAGATTTTTCTTTAACCGATACTGGTCTAATGAGTAAATGAAATCCGGGAATATGTGGTAATTCTGAAGGATCAGCCACATCATTTTCAGTTATCCATGCATCATTTGTAATAGCTTTACCTAACTGTGGATTCATCATTATATTTCTCTACCTTTCTGTTGTTGCCATCTAAGATCATTCTGATCAGGTATTAAATCTTTATCAATATCAGGAATAATTTTCCAGTCATTATCTGTTTCTGGTCTTCTCTGGGTAGTATCACATCCTGCATATTGAATAATAAGATCTTCTGGAACAGATTGTTCAAAGTCAATAATCTTATCATAATAAGGTCCTACTTGTGTTTGAAATGTATAGGTTAACATTTTTTGACAAAACTCTGAACTTATATCTTTTTTATATGGAGCACTTTCAAATTGTACACAATCTCCTTGAAAGCATGCAACTAGAATAGCTACATAAAAAATAGTTGGCATTAGAATTTAAACTCCTGTTCTAGAAATAATATACCACTACTATCATGATTTAATGAAAACTGGTTTAAATCTTTTCCAGTTTGTTTATCCCAACCAAACTTTATACTGTCACCATTTCTTTGTTTATATTTTCCAAACAATCTTAATCTACTTTGAGGACTCACATCCATATTAAAGTAATATCTATAACCTGCAGACCACCCGGGAAGGGTGCTGTAAGTTTCTTCAGATTGTACAGGAAAAGAGAAAGTTAAAAAGAGTAGAAGAATTAATAATGTTATTTTAACCATCTGCTTCCATCCTTTTATTATATGTATTAATCAATCTTTCTTGACACCATTCGATTCCACTTATGGAACCAACTACCTGCCTATAATGGTTATAGTCCTCTATTGATCCAGATGCAAGCAAATCTTTTAGGCGTTCTCTTTCCTCTGTGAAAGAGTCCTTTATTTCCGTCATAAAATCCATTTAAACCTTTTTCCTTCTGCTCCGTCTGGCGTTATCAAGTGCAATGGCAATAGCTTGTTTCCCTTTGTACCCTGCACGTTTTAACTCTTGGATGTTGCTGGAAATTACTTTTTTACTTTTTCCCTTTTTTAGTGGCATTTTTACTTTCCATATCTGTTACTTTAAGAAATGTATCAATAGCTTTATTGGCTTGACGTTCATCAATACCAGAATCCATTTTCTCTGCATCAAGAGCTATACGAGCTGCAAGCTCCATACTCTTAGATGCTCCCTCTTTATCTTTCAGAGCAAGCTTACCAGCTTCTGTCATAGCTTTAACAGCAAGCTCATCTTCTTTAAGATCTACTTCACGATTTCTGATAGCAAGTTCTGATACATCTTTCACTGCATCAACATTTGCTTTTTGTTCATCAAGTTCTATTCTTTGCTGTTCATTCATTAACATCTGTTGTTCAGGTGACATTGCTGCTGCTTGGTTAGCATTAGCCTGAGCAATTTGTTCAGCTGCTTGAGCCATTACCATCTCCATAGTTTGTGGATCATTAGCTACACCACTTGCTTGTACCATACCACCTAGTTGTTCTTGGTATTGTAAAAGAATATGTTCACGTATATTTGCTTCTAAAATAGGTACACCCATTTTCATTAAAGGATTTTTACCTACTAAAGGATCTTGTAAGAAGGCAGTTTTAAATGTAATATGAGCTTTATGATTTTGTCCCGGAAATGCTTTAATTGGTAAACTTTGAGAAATAGCTAATATATCATCCATTGGATTTCTAGGTTCTGGTTTAGGTTCTGGTGGAAGAACCTGTTCCAGATTTGGAAAGTTCGATGCTGAAAGAACTTCATGATACAATGCTCTCATGTTAAACATTCCCGGAGGAGTTTGTTGAGCCAAGGACAGAGCCATTTGACTTAGTGCTGCTCTATGTGCACTACTTGGAATATTAGGATCAGATACAGGAGCAACATCTATACGTCCATCAAAATCCATTTTCATTACAGACTGATCTCCACCTATAACTTCATAAGGATAATTTTCTGGTAGGAAGTCATAGTTAATCTGTGCCAATAATTGAAACTCATCTCTCTGTGATTTATGTAATCGTTTATGAATAGCTGTAAAAAATCTGGAAGATGCTTCTAAGAGAGCCATAGTTGTTCCTACAGGTCCATAGTTAGTAGATTCAGAAATTACTTGTTCAGTAGAATCGGCAAATTTCTGTCCAGCACCCACAACAAAATTTAACATAGCCATAAGAGTTTGTGATGGTTCTTTATAAGGTAATGGAATAATAGCTTTACTAAGATCTATACCTGTGGCTTCCACTTCTTTAAACTCACCCGGAGCAATAGGAGCATTATCTCCAACCATTCTAACACCTCTAGCTTTAAAGCCACCGGGAAGATTAGCAAACTGACCAGCATCTATCAAAGAACGCATGGCAGTTGTTGCTGTCATGGTAAGATTACCAAGGAAATGTATAAGACCTAGACCATAGAATCCGAATCCGGGTACATACTTATAATGGGTAAAGTGTAATTTCTTTTGAAACTTAGGATCATTCTCATCATAATTTCTACGAATACATAAGACTGTTCTTGATTCCTGTTCTACAGTTACTACATATGGTAGTGCGACTGCATCTTCATCATCATCTAGATTTAAGTAACGATGTTGTTCTAATAAAGTATATTGAGGATCAGAAGAATCTACTTGAGTAAATCCCATAATCTCGTCTATCTTTGATCCCATGGTTGTTTGATTTGGTGTACCAGCTTTAGGTAGATCTACATCAGCATACATTCCACTGTTTATATCTCTACGTATATCATTAGGTGATCTATATATAATATGTGTGTAACGATCAGCTCTTCTGAGATCTGTTGCATAATAAGACACATAGAATTGATCTACTGGTATAAATTCTGATACAGGACGTTCCAGAGCCATATCATAATAAATCTTTTTAAATGCTGAACCCACTAAAGGTAAGTGAAAAAGCATTCTTTCAAATTCATCAAAGTATTCTGGCATTTGATCAGTAAGCTGATAATTCATAAATTGTTTAACACGTTGAGCTTGTTGCTCACGTTCCACAGTAACCTTACCTAGGATCTGTGCTTTAATTGGACCTCCTGAAGGAAAGAGTTCTTGAGATGCCTTGGATTGAAACTTAACAGCTGACTCAATCAAGAGGGGATGAACTGCTGTACATGCTCCTTCAAAAGGTTCATTGGTCTCTTGGAGTTTTAAACCAAGAAGATCAAAACCTCGTTCAAATGTTTCTTCCCATTCTTCTCTGGAATCTTTATCAGTATTAAATCCTTCTATAACTTCACTGGCAATTTCTTTTAATTGCTCTTCACCACATTCAGAAACAAGATTTGCATAATGATCACCTTCTTCTGGGGTTACTTCTATCTCTTCTTCCCCTTCTATTTCTATTTCTATTTCATCTGGAGAAGTAAGAACATCTACTTTTGCTTCTAGTTCATCTAACTCCACTGCTTGTTTACTACCTTCAAAAGGATTTCTTTCTATAGCCATTATATTGCCCTTTGTTTATTATAATTAGAGTATGGATCACGCATTACCATACCACCAGTTGCTTTACCTTTTACGTTCTCACCATGTTCACGAAGAGCTTCGGAAAATTCTTCAAAACGTGAAACAAGACCACGCATACCTAGTTTTCTACCTTCTTCTGTTTTAGCTAATTCATACTCTTTATTATTTAATACTTCATCTGCTGCTTTTTCAAACTCACCAGCAGCTATTAATTTTTGTGTATTATCCCAAGCACCTAAACCACCTCTGTACCATGAACCTAACATAGGTACTCTTACTGATTCTGGTAAGTCATCAAAATTTGGAAATGTTGCTCGTAGAATTGGAAGTCGTTCACGAATACCTTTATCTAAGTTTTCATAAACTTGCTCATTAGTCCATTCTGTATCTACTGTGATCTCTGGTCCTGTATATCCTGCTCCTATAGTTAAAGGTTCATTAGGTTTTCCAGTAGGTATATAAGCTTTATTTTCAAATCCTTCTTTATCTAAAAGATGTTTTCTATAAGCACTTACATCTTCTATTTCAACTTCAGGTATAGGGGGTTTCTCTAGAGGAGGTGGCATATTCACTTCTTCTTGAATAACTTCTGTTTCTTGGGGAATAGTTTGTTTTTTTCCAAAACCCAAACTTGCTAATCCTAACAATTTTGAAAAGTCCATCAGTTAAAACTCCAATATCTTTTTGTCTCTATTGGTTTAGACTCATATTCAGGATCATCTGGATGTGTAAGGTGCCATGAATCCTTCAGGTAATGTATAGCCATAGCCATAGCATCCACTTGGTCATCATGTTTTCCATAGGGAAACTGTATGGCTTCTGCGTACAAGTCTTCTGCCCAATCTTTAAAACGTGGTATCCACAAGCGTCCTGCCTCCATTATAGGAGTAGCTGCATGTACTCTAGAGAGTTTATCACGATCTGGCAAGTAATCCAACACTGGAAGTCCAGCCCTACGCATATCTTGGATCAGCGACTGTCCTGAAGCTTTCTTTTCCACGATACATACTTCTGGTTTCCATTCATCATATAACTCTTGAGCCACTCTTCTGAGTTCAGGATATTCAAATCTTTCTCTGGTATTCCCTAATAATATCAGGGAAGGTGCATAATATTCTCTACCTTGATGATCTTCCACAGGACAATCAAAGATACCCCATGTCTGTATTACACTATAATCTGCTGTACTCTTGGTGGAGAATGCTGTATCATATGTCTGTATAATCATATTACAGGTGGGAGCATCATCTTCATCCCATGTTTTAAACCATGTTGATTTAATAGCACCACCTTCATCAGGGGTAGGGTTCTGCATATACAAGGCATTCCAATACTTGGTACCATTATTAGCCCTGATCTCTGCTTCATCCATCCTGAGAACCTTTTCAGGTTTCCATTCAGGAAAATAACTGGAACCTATTGGTAAATTTAAAAGTTTAGCTGATTCTTCATTAAGCCATGCAGGAATAGAAATAACTTCCCAAGGTAGTGTTTCTTCTGTTTGATTATTTAATAACCACCCACAAAGATCATCTTCATGAAATCGTGTATTGATAATGACAATGGAACCATTAGGCATGAGACGAGTTCTGAGACCAGCAGGATACCAGTCCTTTATATATTTACGTCCTGTTTCTGAGAATGCATCTTCTTCTGACATTGCATCATCTATGAGTGCTATGTGTGCACCACGTCCAGCAACCTGTGATCTGACACCTGCTGCATAATATGTACCATTCTGTTTAGTTTTCCATTTACCAGCAGCTCTTACATCTTGTCTGAGGTTCACACCCGGAAAAATTTCCTGATAAAGTTCCTGTTTCAGGATATCCCTTACTGTTCTACCGAAGTCACTGGCAAGTTGATCACTATGAGAGATAGACATAATCTGATGATTGGGGTTGCGTCCTATATACCAGCTTGGAAAGAGCTGTGAGCATAATAATGATTTACTGGATCTGGGTGGTAGGAATACCATGAGTCGTTTAGGTTCTTCGGAATCAACTATCTCTTGTAGTTTATCGGAAATAACTTTAATATGCTTACCAACTTTAAACTGATCAACTAAAGTAGGTGCCATGAACTGTACATAAGAGAAAAAACTACCACGACATGCTTGAATTGCTTTCGCATATAACTGTCTGATTGCTTCTTTTTTATTAATGGAGCTTTCTAACATTCTTCTGATCTACCATGTTCCTATAGAGATGACTAATGTGTTCAAATGCAATGAGAAGATTTGTTCTGAAAAGATCCTCCTCATCATTCTTTATTAATTCTGATTTAGCTAAGTGCTCCATGGAAGCTAACAGATCTGCTACGAGAAAACTCTCAGTTAACTTGTCCTTTTCCACCATTCTTTACAACCTTTAATCCTATAACTTCTGCAAGTTTGTGTATATCCTGCTCATCATCTACATTAATCCCAGAAATCTCTTGCCTGATTTCCTTTTTATCTACAAACATTCCCAGATGTTTTGCAATAAGTTCCATTGATCTGTTGGCATTGGTATAATCCTCTGCATCAGTGGCTCTCATATATGTTTGATATACCTTATCCATTACTTTCTGTGCATCCCAAGAAACTTTCTCAATCACTTCTTCCCTGAGAGTTTCTATATAAGCACGTATTTTAGGATTAGACAAGTATTGGTGTGCTCTCTTTACAGTCTTACTGGCATCCAGTTCTCCTGTATCAGTACGATGCACAGGAGCATAACCAGCATTCAGAAGAGATTGCTTGGCATCATTGGTTGCCACATATGCCTCAGCAAACTTCTGTTGCTTGATAGTTAATCCATAATCATTTACAGGTTCTCTAGCCATGTGTAGATAATAACAGATATTCTCTGGGAAGACAAGTAAAAGTATTTGCATAATCTTAGAATCTATGTTATTTTATCCTTGAAGAGAGGGTAAAGACTATAATTAATAATTATCTTTTACATATCTCTTAAAGATCTTTAATAAGATAACCCGGATAAACCTTCTATGTTTCCTTACAATACCTCTGAATGGGATTTTATTTCTAGTAGTAAATCTTAATGAATATTCAAGATGAAATTATAGAAGCTATTGATAAGTATATTACACCTTCTGTATCTATGCATGGTGGTAAAGTTGAATTACTTGATTATGATAAAGAAAAGAAACATGTTCATGTAAAATTAAGTGGTTCTTGTGCAGGATGTGCGTCATCTATATATACTTTAAAGATGGGTGTAGAACGTACCTTACAACATCTCTTTCCAAAGTCTGTTAAGAGTGTCTCTCATGAAGAATCTGAAATAACTAATCCTTATTATACTTAATCCCAATTTCATAATTTTGCTCTTTACGTGGGGGTGGGGTATATATAGGAGGGCTTCGCAGAAAATTTTCCCCTCCCCTGTGTCCTTTTTCTGTAGCTCGATACTAGTTGAGAATAGTTCTCAGTCGCAAGTAACATATTACTAAATTTATCTAGATGCGAACGAGTCGCAATTGCAACCGGGACGAGCCGAAGGCGAGCCCAGGAATGACTCTCAATCGCAATGAGAATGGCTCGCAACTACTCTCCATAAAATCTCCACAATCTATAAACTTTATATTCATCTGATTATGTTCTACTAATAATTGAAAGGACAAATAAATTGTTAAAAGAATTTTTAAAAATTAAAAATCAAATCCTTTTAGAAGGGAGTTTAAAAAAATGAATATCTTTTCAAGATTATTTGGTAGCAATGAAACAGTTTATAAAGCTGTTTATATTCAACCAACTAAAGATTGTTTTCAACGTAGAACTAATCGCTATGGCAAAATTGGTTCGTGGTCGAACAATCAAGGTTATTTGTCAGTTAATCAAGCCAACGATACAGGGCAGTGGGCAAGTAAATTAAAAAGAGTGTCTTAGAAGTTAGCTAACTCCTAGACAAAAAGAATCCCTTCTTAGAGAAATTCGAGAAGGGATTTTTTTTATGTTTAATCAATGCCCGGCAAAGTCGCAGCAAAATAATGCTGCATAAAGTGTAACAAAATACTTATCTCATTCGTTATATATATAGATAGTAAATAAACATGAAAGGAAATAAAATGGAAACTTTAGAAATAAACATAGATGATTGTGTTATATATTCTCAAGATATACCATTAAGCAAATTACTAAAATCTAATTGTGATTTTGTTATTTGTGAGAATAGCTACGATAGAGACTATGCATTCCTTCCTGAAGACTTTGAAGATTGTAAAAGTTGGAAGCAAGTAGTTAATAAATGTATAAGAGAATATAATATAAAACCAACACAAATAGAAGTCTATCCTGTAGAAGTCAGAGAACTAGGACTTCTATAAAATAAAAAAGGACTTGTGGAATATCTCTCACAAGTCCTTTTCTTTATCTTAAATATAAATCTAGAAAATCTTAAAGTTATCTAAACTATCTTGACTTACCTTTTCATATTCAAGGTCTTGCATAAATCTGTTGATATGTCTGCTCGTAGTTACTGAATGGAATTGCTCAGTTACTGTATTAAATCCATCTGCTGAAATTACAGCAACAGGAGTTTCATAACTGAATAGTATTTGAGCACCATTCGGAACAGTCACAACATTCTGATTATGCTTTATTGGTTTAAGTTTTATCATAGTTGTTACCTTCTACTTGTTTTATATTTAAGACTTTTATCAGCTCCTATTACATACTTAACAATATATCTAATTCGGTCACTTGTTAAAGTCTTTTGCATGTTCTTACTGTACAATAAAAATATGTAGACTGTCTATAGTTATTATGAATATTTTATGTAGAAGAACAAAACGTGAACAAGATATGAGCTGAAAATTATACCACATTTTTATGTAGATTTTATGTAGATTTCGTGGACATTGTAAAAGTTACAGTTGAGATAATCGTGGACATTGTAAAAGTTACAGTTGAGAATTATTTTAGATAATCGTGGACATTGTAAAAGTCCCCCGAGCGAAGCGAGGGGCTGCGAATGACTCTCACTTGCATTGAGAATGAGACGCAGTCTCCCCAGGAATGAGTCGCAACTGCATTGAGAATGACTCTTACTTACAGGGACGAGCCGAAGGCGAGGACCTGGAAATGACTCTCACTTGCATTGCGACTAAGTCTCATTACTAATACGAATGGTTCTCATTCACAAGTCTTATGCATTACTCTTAAAAGACTTTGGAAAGTACATTGCATAATTCCTTTATAAGACAATACCTTCCCTCTAAAATGTGAGGTATAAGAAATTTAAAAAGTTATCTTAAATGTTCTTATGCATGGCATATTCCAGGAACAAAGCAGGAACATTGTGATATATATGCAACACTTTTCCTATACTCTAAACAAAATGCATTGATATTAATTATAATGTATACATCTATACTCACTTGTGGTAATTCTTATATCAGTGTTTTAATTTTAAAAAATAAGGAAAAAAGATGAGTGATTTATTTAATGATGAAAAAATCAATCTTAAAGAATGGTCGATTGATGAACTGTATAATGAGTGGACTAATACACATTCAGATTTACAACGCTGTATTCATGATAGAAAATTTGCCTCTAAAAACCAAGCCGACATAAATGAGTATAGAAATAAAATTGAATATGAATTACAACTTAAAGGTTTTGATTGGAGTGTATCATGATAGATGGATTAGTGTTCGGATTAGTTGATAATGGTGTACTTATATTAGGTGCATTTACAGGATTATCTATAGAGAAGTATCTACCTAAACGCTATCAACGTGGAGTTGGTGCTGTCATAGGAGCAGGTATAGGTAACACCATATCAGATACACTTGGTGCAATCGTAGATACTACTATGCATGGTATGATATTAGGAATTACAATCGGATGTCTTATCCCATTGATAACTATTCCCATGATTGCAAAGTATAGGAATGTGAAATGATATTATCACAAGCTATTAAAAATAATACCACACAATTTGAAAAGCAAATTATTCATGATGTGAATAAACCATATACTAATAGTAGAACTAAGATTACATATCTTAAATATCCTTACTCAGTTATTAAACCAAGTGTGAATAAAAAGCTAGGCAAGAAAGTTTTAAAGGGAAACTTTAAAAACTATCTTATGTATACACTTACACTAATTGAAAGAGAAACTTGTTCACCTAATTGTGAACATCATAATAATTGCTATGGTAATAATATGTATATGGCTATTAGATTTAAAGTAAATCATAACTTCATGATTAGATTAGAACAAGATTTAAAAGGGATTGCTATGCTACCTAAAAACAAGCATGGTTTTTTATTAAGATTGCACGTGTTAGGTGACTTTGAAAGCATAGAGTATGTAAAGTTTTGGGATAGGATGTTAAAAGAAATACCTAATCTATATATCTATGGTTATACTAGAAGTTATGACGATAAATTTGTAGAAGTTGGTAAAGAAATTTTAAAAATGAATAAGATATTTAAAGAAAGATTTAGAATAAGATTTTCTAATGACTTAACAAAAGAATATTCTGCTAACAGTGAAGACATAACAAGCAAAGGTATAACTTGCCTAGCCCAATTAAAAGAGAGTGTGTCTTGTTCAACTTGTACTCTATGTTGGGCAAGTAATAAACCAATAAGATTTTTAACACATTAATAATACATAATTTCTACATAATAGTATGTTACTAATAAGACAATGAAAGGAAAAACTAAAATGAAAAATATATTTGGTAAATCAAAAGACATAGACAATGCATATGCTACCTATTTTCTTATGGATGTTAAGAACGATATGTACTTTGAATGGAAGATATTAAAAACATATCAGAAAAAAGATAATGAAGATAAAAACCAATATGCTAGGTGGTTTGTGGCGTGTAAATCACCCATGACACATGATAGTTGGGAGTATGGAGATACTTATATAAAAGATATACTATCTCTTAAACCATTCCTAACAAGAGCTACTAAAGAATGGAGAGAAACATATGTATAATAATGATGACATAATGAATAACATAAATGAAAATGGAACATATCTTGACCAAAGAATTGATTTAAAAGCTGATAAGATTGTTGATAAGTTAGATAAAGTTAGGAAAGATTTATTTAAAGATATCAATGTACTTTCAAATCAAGTACATAGATTGCGTAGAAAAATTTATGATGAAAAGAATTTAGAACCTGAGTTATTTATTATAGATGAGGAACAGCTTACACTAGATACATACAGACTAATAGACTTTATAGATTTCTTTAATGAAAAAGAATTTTTTGAAAAGCAAATACAATTATTTCTTGACAAAGATGATGCAATAGAGTATTTAAAAGACTTGGAAATAAAAAATAGTATAAAAGAATTAGTAGAGGTAGATGATGAAATTTAAAGATTACTTAATGGATTGTGAAGGAGAATATTATAGAGAGGTGCGTGATATTCTCACAGAAGGTTGGGAATATCCTGCTGAATTTATAGCACAAGTAAGAGAGAGATTACAACACCCATTCTTAAGTGATACTGACGAGGAAGGTTGGGAGTACTTTGAAGAACAACTAACAGAATTGTATCAAGAATATATGGAGAATTTATTATGACACATAGAATAGGAGATAAAGTTACTATCATTTGGAATACAGAAGAACTACCTATGGAATTGGCTAATGGTCATTATCCTAATGAGAAAGAAACAGTAACAGTTCTATCAGAAGATGAGGAATGTTATCATTGTACTAATTCTGTATGGGTATCAAAGAAACATGAAGATGATTATGTATGGGAGAATGAAGATGAGTAGAGATATAAACACTATACCTACAGTATCAAGACACATAGTAAGTTATAAGATATTAGTAGAATGGTCAGACAATCCTGAACTTGTAGAGTTAGAGCATGATATGCCTAACTATGTAGCTAATGCTATTGATGATTGGTTAGTAGAAATAGAAGAAGAGGAGAAAGAAGATGAGTAACTGTCAAAAATGTAATGTTCATAATGAACTATCTAATGATAAAAACTATTCAGATGAAGTTGCAATATGGACAGAGTTAGATATACAAATGCCTAAAGATTATTATTCTTTATGTGAACATTGTTATCAAGAGGAGAATGAAGATGACAAAACATGAACTATTAAAAAGACTTGATAATGAATTTAATGATGTTGATTTTCAAGTTGAAGAAAGTGCAACTAAAGGTGTTGTATATACTGTTCATTTTTATGAAGATAACTTAAAAGAGCATCTTATAAAAGTTCTTGAGGAGAATGAAGATGCTTAAATTTTTTCTGAAGATTGCCATAGCTATTTGGGTCATGGCATTTCTTGTAATGCTTATAGGATATTTATTAACTGTTGTGTGAGAGGATAAAGAATGCCAAAGAAAATTAAGTATATACTAATCCTTATTAGTCTGATAGTCTTCACAGGATTAGGAACAATGTATTACCAAGACTATCAATACACACATAACTATGAAAGAATAGGAGAAAGAAAATGATAACACAAATACGAAAAGTAAATGGCGAGGAGTATGGTGTAGAAACTAAAGGTAAACCTACATTCAAAGAGATTTATCCACACATAAACACAGACATAATAGAGATTGTATCTCTTGGTAAAAGTTTTGAAATGTGGATAGATGAAGAAGGATTATTGAAACAGAAACCATTGAATATATTTGCCACTGAATTACTACAAATGTATTACAATGCCACAGGTATTAATCACCCAGCACACATTGTAGGAGATGTAGCTGTAATAACGAAGGGAAAAGGTAATGACTGATGAATTAATAGACAAAGAGTTTGATGAGGTTACTAACCAAGAGCAACATCAATTCAGTAGAGAATATAAAATAAAACAAGCCACACATCTAGCTGAGTGGTTGAGAGATGATGATGAGGCAGTTAAATTGTTTGATGACATAGAAAATTATTATAAAGGATATGACAAATGATACTAGAATTTAACCCATTAAAAGACTTACCTAAAGAAATACAAGAACAAGTATTGGATAAGTTTATATCACTTGCCCATAAAGAAAAACTAAACATAGGCAAGATGCAACTAGAAAATTTTAGATGTACTTGTGATGTGATTACTCATGATAACAAACAACAGGAGCTGTTCAATGAAGATTAGAGAATTAATAGAGGTAGCATCAATGGAGAACAAGAGAAGTGTACCTATTGATATGAATGATAACCTAACATACTTTTCTCAATCAGAGGGAAAAGAAATTAACATACTTGATATGGATATTCACCATGTTGCACGAGCATTAAATAAAAGTAGACAACATGATGTTGAACACATAAAAGGAATGTTAGCACGATTAAAAAATCATACTGATAATGTGAGAGTATTAATTAATTCAATAGAAGAGGAGTTAGACAATGGCACAAGATAAAGGACATTTCTATATGTTTAGTGAGATACCTAATGATGAGGAAGGACAAAAGTTTCTTTACCAATTAAGAAAGTATCTCAATCAAAGTAGATATAAATTAAGAGCAAGAGGACAATACCTTATTGATAGTGAGAAACATCAATGGCATTTATATAATGATGGACAACCTATGAACAAGAGTAAATGCATCAGAGTTTACATTGATGACCACTTGGTAAAAGAAGAACAATATAATATTCACTTGACAAATTATGACAATGAGCATAAACTTCGAAGAATAAAAGAGATAGTAGCATGATAAGAATATATACATATAGTAGTGATATAGTAAAGAAGAGAACTTCCATTGGTCATTCTTCTAGAAGTCAACCAAAGAATAAACATAAGAGAAGATCATGGAAAAAATATAGAGGACAAGGAAAATGAGTAGCCATAGTTATGACGACACCTGCCCTAACTGTCACAAGTTCCTTGAGGTATGTCATGATACACGACCATTAGATACAATCAGTCATACATGTGTTCATTGTGGGTTGATAAGTTTTACTAAATTTGAGTACATGGATTTAGAAGAACTTAATGGTTGGAGAGAGGATTTTGAGTTAGAATTATTAAAAGAGTTACCCGAACAGAAAGAGGTGTACTGATGAATGTATTATCTTTATTTGATGGGATGTCTTGTGGTCAACAAGCATTGGAAAGAGTAGGCATACCTATACATAGCTACCATGCGTGTGAGATAGATAAGTATGCCATGGCAGTAACACAAAATAATTATCCTTATACTATACAACATGGAGATGTGAACAACACAGACTTCACCACGAGTGCATGGCAAGGTGTTGACCTACTACTAGGTGGGTCGCCTTGTCAATCATTCTCCTATGCAGGAAAAGGATTAGCATTTGATGATCCACGAGGACAATTATTCTTTAGATTTGTAGAGGTGTTACAACAAGTTAAACCTAAATTCTTTCTGCTAGAAAATGTAAAGATGAAACAGGAATATGTTGATATAATTTCTGAACATCTAGGTGTTGAACCAATACAAATCAATAGCTCTTTGGTATCAGCACAACACAGAAAGAGATTGTATTGGACTAACATTCCCAATGTAACACAACCTACAGATAAAGGTATCCAATTAAAAGATGTACTTGAATGTGGATGTGTAGACAGAGAGAAGTCTTATTGTCTAGATGCAAACTATTGGAAGGGTGGAAACTTAAAGATGTACTTTGAGAAATCTAGAAGGCAATTAGTATTTGATTGTCTACAAGTAGGACAAGCAGATATTAATGGTCATGATATTATTAAAAGAGTTTACTCCAAAGAAGGTAAAGCTCCTGCATTAAACTCTATGAATGGTGGTAACAGAGAACCAAAGGTATATTGTAGTGCAGGTGCAGTAACAGGTAGAAGAATTGATGAGAATAATATAAGAAAAGATGATCAACTAGAGTTACCAATAACACAATGCCTTGAAGTAAATGGTAAACAGAAATCTCGTTCCCTCTCTACCATAACTAAAGATACAATCGTTTCTCCATTACCTAAAGGTAGATATCCTAATGCTTATGGAGAACACAAACGTTCATGGAGAAAGCTCACACCTCTTGAATGTGAACGACTACAAACTATAAAAGATAATTATACTGAAGGTGTCAGTAACTCACAACGATACAAGATGATTGGTAATGGGTGGACAATAGATGTTATTGCTCACATTCTAAAGA
>VTLG01005958.1_pt1 | contig 29881 bp, 61 predicted proteins | sample 4694571 | NCBI WGS metagenome assembly VTLG01 (sample SAMN12604809, study PRJNA352737) | marine metagenome | biome: ENVO:00000447; feature: ENVO:00000209|ENVO:00000569|ENVO:01000036; material: ENVO:00002151; isolation source: viral sequences binned using virsorter ...
CCCAGAACTTTATAGCCATTAAATTCTCCTAAGTATTCTATTTCAGCTATGTCCCCATAATATAAAACATCGGTTTCTGATGAAGAGGCTGAAACACCTGTAACTTCTCTCCTTGCCTCTATTTGAAATTGGTCACGCCCCTGTATATTCTTAGGCATACCTTGAGTGTATATAAAATCAGATAACTGCTTTTCTAAAATTATATAATCATCTGAGTCGCTTATTTCGTATTGGTCTGTACCATTATAATTAGAATAGTCGTATCCATTTATTAGAAAGTTGGCTGGTAAATCTAAAAATTCTCTAGGTACAGTCAAGTACATATCATCCCTAAACATCAGCAAAGGCTCATCATCGTTTGCAAAGCCCTGTATATTTATTTGCTGTTCTTCATTAGCATTTTCAAAAATAGCATCAGGGTATATCTTAGACACCAACGATAATGGATTATTTCTAGTAAATATCATTGGAGATTTATCAACGTGTCCATATACGACAGGAAAGTGAATATTCTTACTTGCATCTATTGTTTCTGAGGCAGGGTCGTATGTTTTGTTTCTAGGGAATGTTTTTATATCTAATGTGTATTGACTATGGTCTTCAATATCAAAACTTACTTGCTCTTGATTCCCACTATAATTCTTAACAAAGCCTTTAAATATTTTTAAGCAATCATCTAATGTTTCACATCCTTCATTGGCATAATAAATATCAACTTCTGCATTAGTAAATGAAAACCCTTTAAACTTTTCAGAGAACCGAATCTGCTCTATTATATAATTACTTACAGTTATGCCGACTTGATTTATTTGGAAGGTCTTGTCTGCAATGTTTATATCTTCATTAACACTTGAAACATCAAGGTTTCTGTCTTCATAATATTCGCCATCAAAAAGCCCTTTTATTTGAGCAAGCCGAATAATATTTCCACCTGCATTAATAACAACTATAGGGTATACATTGATTGCTTTCCCAGCAAATCCATTCTTAAACTTCTGAGGTAAGTTAAGCATTAGCTAATTCCTATATCTGCACCCCTTCGGATCGCATCTTTAATTTTAGGTATGGCTTCATTCTCTATAAAATCTCTACTCATAACATTACCACTAAAAGTAACATTAACCCCACCACTAGCTTGTCCTGTTCTATTCATTCTATTTAAATTCTCGACACCCATAGATTCAACGGCACTTCTTTGCATTACAAATTCACCTTCTTGTGCCATAATAGGAACATTCCCACCACTCTGATAAGACGAAATCATTCCCCCAGAATGGAAATCATCTAAGCTTCCTCCACCTGCCAACATAAGTGCTTGACCTATTGCACTCCCCCCTCCTAAAAGCTCTGCTACCGCTATAAAAATTTTATTTTTTACAAAGTCTGCAAGAGCCTGATAAAGCTGTGAAGTAAAATAATCTGCAAAGTCGCTTATTAAAAATTTACCTTCTTGCATTTGTCTTTGCATTATTGAGCTAAAGGCATCTCCAAATGCAACTATTGCATCAACTGCTAAAGCCTCTTCAAGGCTCAGTTTTAGTTGCTCCGCTTCTTCCTTTGCTTCCTCAATTTCCCCCTTAATTTTTTCAATCTCTTGCAAAGTTTCTTTAAGAGCTTTAAGTTCCTCTTCCGTAAGGGCTACCCCACTTTGCTGTATAGCTAAAAGTTTCTCTTCGACTTTTAGAGCCTCTCCTGTGTGCTTATCTCTTAACCTTAAAATTGCAAGCTCATCTTTATAACCTTTTATAGTTTGTTGTTTTTTTTGTAAAGATTTCTCTGCTTCCCTCTCTGCTTTTTCTTTATTTTCAGTAGCTTCTTTGATTGCGTCTGCGTTTTCTTTTATTGTCTTATTATGTTCATCTTGGGCTTTAATTTCGGCTTTAATATTTTCTTTAGCCTCATCTGACAATTTAGCCCATTCATCTTTATTTTTAAGTCTATGAATTTCAATCTGTAATTCAGGACCTGAAAGTCTTGTCTTGAGTTCTAAAATAGCAGTTTCTTCTTTTAGGGAGGGTAGAAGCTCTTGCATTGCAACCTTTTGGCGTTGTATCTGTGTTTCTTGTTTATCAACAACTTCTTTTCTCTGCGCTTCAAGTTTTTTTAGTGCTGCCTCTTCCTCTGCAATCTCTTTGGGATCAATTATAGTTTCTTTAACAAATTTACCACGAACCTTAGTAAATACTACTGTACCCTCTTCTTTAGCGTGTTTAACCATCCGCTTTTGCTCTTTAATTTGGTCATCCAAATCGTCAAGCATCTTTTTATATTCAGAAGCTGAGAGTTTAGTCCTATTCATCTGTACAGCAAAATCACTCAATTTTGAATAATCTGGGACTATTTCCATTTGGTCTAATTCTTCTGCTTCATCTCCTAATAAATCAAACTGATGTATTAATTCTCCAATACCTATAATCGCAGCACCCCAGAGAGTCCTTCCAAGAGATGCCTTCAATCTGTTATTCATTACGACAGCTTTTCCTGTCCAAATAGACAAAGCCTTCATCCTTATTGCTGTAACTGCAACACGAGCTTGAAAAACGAGGAATACCGCAGATATTTCTAATACTCTCTTTGATAAAAATGTAAATACAGGAATGAGGTCGGTAAGTACATTTAACATTCCAGATAAAGCAGGCATAAGCTCTCTTCCAAGTTGTTCAGAAGCCATTTTCCATTGAGCATTTAGATTTTTTAATCTATTTGTGTAAGAACCTGCCGTTTCTTCTGCATCGCCCCAAGCATCTCTAGACCCTTCAACTAAAAGATTTACTCTAGCTAACACTTTTTCTTGTTCAGTTAAAGCCCTAGCAGAATCTATGATTCCTGAACTTAAGGCTTCTTGCTCTATTGCTGCCTCAGTTATTTTAATTCCATAATTAAGTACACTTCTGTGATTTCCAACTATAGCACTTTTGAAAGCATTTAAAACGTCTGCATCTGACGCATCATTAAAGCTCGCTACATCAATAGCTAATTCAGTTAAGCCTTTAGAAAGTTCTGCCGATTCTGATCTGAGAAATCCCATAGGAACAAATATATCCTGAAGGGAAGAAGAAAATCCCATAATGTCTGACTTTGCTCTTCCAACAGAAGCTGACAGACTGCCTGCCCACTTATGTACTTCATCTGCATTATGCCCAAATACAACATTAAATTTATTTAATGTTTCTTCATACGCAGCAGCAGCATTAACAAATTTTAATACTGCTTGTGAAAATATAGCAAAACCAAATGAAGCAAGTAATAATTTTGAACGTAATGTAGCAAAGTTAGTGCTTACAAGCCTTTGACTTCCGTTAAGTTCTAAAAGACCTTTATTTAGTTTTTTACTGCTAGTATTTAAAGCATTGGTTGCTAAGGCTAATTTTCTGGAATTTCCTTCTAGGATTGCCTGAGCTTTAGCAATCTTTAAGATAGATCGTTCTAGGGCTGTATCGCCCTTAGCTTGAAATTTAATTAGTATTCTGTCTTGTGGCATCTATGTCCCTTTTTTCTTTTTTAGCTATAGCTGATTTAATAGCAAATGATTTTCTAACCCACATAGCAGGCTGTTCATCGTAAGAGCCTTTATAAGGTGGAACATTAAACTTTTCACAATATAGATACTTTTCTATATCTCTATATATTTTAATGTCCCTAAAAACATTAGGACAAGCAAAGTGAGGAATCTGGGACAATAAAGAGTTAGTTATATCAAATTCTTTATTCTGATCCCTATTGACTCTCTCAGTTTCTTCAATCACTAAGTCAATAACATCCCATACATCTTCTTTGCTTTCAAATGTACGTTGCTCTCTAATTCCATCTATAATGACTGGAATTTGTGCCTTATAAGGGAAACTATGATAACTGCAACCCCCACAAGTAGATAATAGTAAATTAAGTTCTACTTGGAGGGCTTCTCGTTTCCCGAGAATAACAACTTCTGCACTTCAAGTGCTATTTCTATCCTTAAGTCATCTGACATCTTTCTTAAGGCTTTTTCAGAGCTGTCCTTTAAGACCATCTGCAAAATTAAAAGACAATTATAATTCGGCTCAATCAATTCAACTCCATCGTCTACCATTTTAACCATCTTTAAAAATATGTCCTTTAGTTTTGCTTCTTCTGCTATAGTAAAGTCTTTTATCTTTACTACTTTTTTATTTTTTAGTTTAATCTCCATTTAAACATCCTCTTTTTTGTTTTATTTAGCAAGCAATTTCAAATAAAGCGGTACTAGAACCAATCCCAGAGCCTACTGCTTTAACAGATACATCTAAACCCATCATATCTCCTTCAGCAAAACCAACGCTAGTAATGACAGACCCAGCAAACTTAAACTCAAATTCTCCGTCAGAAGGAGTAGCATCAGTAGCCATTAATGTAGCTCCCTCAGAAGCACCTGTAACTTGGTCTGTAAAGTTTTCAAACATAACATCTGTATTGTCGTCATACTTTATATTAAAATCAGCAGTTGCGGAAACTTCTCCAACCCTTGAAGCACTTTCGTAACCTGTTGAACATGGTCCTGCAAAATAAACATCATTTTCTATATTTAAAGTAAATGAATTTACTAATACGTTAGCGTGTCCTGCAATAATTCTATCATCTGCATCCCAACTGCTCATATAGTAATTATTTGAACTAATTACTGTATCGATAGCTATATCAGCTTGATTCATAATTGGTGCAGAACCTGTTTTAAAAGTAGCAGAAAATTTAATTCTTCCACCTTCTGTTCCTGCATCCCCATTAAATGAAATCGATGTACAAAAAACATCCTTAAGCCCTATGGCATGACCACTTGCAGGTGATTTGTAAGCAACAGACAAAAGCTGATTAGCAGTTTGATCTGCTGTTGCTGATGTCATATTTTGAACAGCTCCTGATGATGCTATTAGGTAAGGAACAGTATCTCCTTGAGTTATATTTCCTAACAATAAATCTAATACCTCTGTTGTTGCTGTTCCAGAAACCGACAATTCAATAACTCTTACGAGCTTTTCTTGAAAAAAATCAGTTGCCTGTAAAACTCTGCTACCATTTCTAGGGTCAAGAGTTTGATTTAAGTTTAGAGATGGACTCCCTACAGAGTCGACATCTACTGCAAGCCAAGAATTGTCAGGATTCGCACCAGAATCTGGATTGATAGTCCCCCAATCATCTTGCTCGGCAATTAAAAATGAAAATTGCTTAGGTGAATAAGCGTTTGCATTTATAGCCATTATTTATCTCCTTTAGGGTTACCACCCTTCTTTTTGTTTACTTTAACTTCTTCTACATATTCGGAAGCAGGCTTTGATATTCTATCTACTTCCACCTGTTTCCCTGAATTTATTTCATCTATTAAAGTGAGGCAATGTCCAGCATTCCTAAAAACTAAATTATTAGGAACTGGATTGTCTTTACTTTTTAATTTTATTTTCATAATAACTCCTTAATCTAGATTACCAACGTGTTGACACTTATATTCCCATTGAACCACATAAACGCCAGATTCTTCATCTGGATTTAATTCAGTAGTTTCAAATCTGCAATTAAAAGCACTAGAACTATCAGCTAATGTCATCGTTATATTATCGTGTATTAGTGCTTCAATTCTTGATACATATCTTAAAACGTGGTCTAATGCCGTTTTCTTTATATTATGTTCGGCAAAATAATAAAACACGTTGATTGTAAATTCTCTCATTTCAGAGTTAACTCCATATTCAGTCAGCTCACTACCAATAGGATCTATCCGAACAAACTGAGTCCCCTCCTGTCCTTCTTCTCCTATATAAACAGGTAATGCTCCTTTAAATTCTGTACGCAATATACTTCTCAGCTTATCTAGTATATTTTTCCAATTATTTGTAAATGTTACTGGCATTATTTATAGTACCTTCTAGCAGGCGTTCCACTTCTTGTTAATTTAATAGCCTTCATATCTGAGCTATCTACATATTCTGTCTGACCTGTTACTTCAATTTCCCATTCATTATTAGCTGTTGCTACAGTAGAGTCTGTTTCGCCTGAAAATCTTATTTGAAGACTTCCTGCTAATGGTTGGAAGTCGCCTGTAATCTTCTCATCTGTTATTACTTGGTTTTGTTTAAGTCCATCAGAGTCTTTTGTATATACATTATATGTAGCAGTTCCTAAAACTCCTCCTGTACCTATTGTTACTTTAATCAAATCCCAAGTTCCATTCCAATTACCTCTAGTATCTACAGGTCTTATTTTCCCTGAAGTATAAGTAACATCTCTTATAATACCTTGAGAAGCATCTGCTGTGTTTTGCCAAGATAGTGCAGCCTTACCTTCATTTAATAATTCTATATTTCTTTCGGCTTCTTCCATAAAAGATGTAGCTAATTCTGAATTATGGTCTTTACTTCTTACCATAAAACAAGCAGCAATTAAGCCAACTGTTCTTATAACCATATAGTCATAGTTCCCAGACTTGTCTTTTAATTGCTCTCTAGGTAAAGAGGGGTCAACCCTTGAATCAAAGTATCGGCTCGCATCTGCCCTATATTGAGTAACCATACCTACAAACTCTTCTCCCCCTTCCATTAATTTGTCTGATGGAGTGCTAGCTGAATAATAATAGCATACATCTTCAGCCGAATTATAAAACCACTCTCCCTCAACGTTTAAATCAGTATGTGCAGATTGAGCTGGTCCTAAATCCTCCCCATCTACAAATAATTGAGTTACTTGACCACTATCGTGAGCAGCATACTTATTAGTTGTTACTTCTACCCATCCATAAATAGGACTCTTTTGGTCAAACTCATCTAATTGAGGAAATATTCTTTTTAATTCTTTATGTGTTATATATGTTGCTGCTGTAGCCATCTATTATCTCCTCTTTCTTCTTTTTATTTTTTTTGACTTCATTTTTTTATAAGGTTTTCTTTTTTTCTTTCCGTATGGCATTAGAAAGTCCTCACTTTAACTTCACCCTCTTTTCTTTGATTGGTAGTGTTAGCATATATATCAACAAGAGAGTTGATTCTATCACTTGTTGATGGATTTACCTTACCTGAGAAAGCAGATGTGTGCATTAAACTATAAACAAACTCTGCATTAGCAGGGGCATTTCTAAAGTCTATTGCTCCTGTTTCATAGTTTATACTACCTGTTGCAGCTCCAAATAAATTTCCAAAGCCATCGTCATATACAAATTTACTTTCATTTGGAACTTGTCTGTAAGTTACAGGATCATAAACATAATCATCTGGAAGACGTGCCGCAACCGCAGTCTTAATTGTTGCAGGTATTCTACCTATAGCATTACTTGTGTCAAATAACTCATCTGTTCCAGAAGTTCCATCTGTATTTGTTGTTATTGAAATGGCAGATGTCGATAGATGTTGTGCTGAAGTTACTCTTACATCTCCATTTGTAATTGATACAGTTGCACCTTTTTGGAATCCGTTTTTAGCAGGATTATAATACAAGGCATCTATAGAGGCTTGTAATTTAGAAACTATCCCATTCTTTCCACCAAAATTAACATTAGAGCTATCTGTAGTGAATGTTATCTTATCAGTTGTAGCTCCATCAATACTTACGGATAGATAATAGGTAGTTGATGCCGAAAGCCCAGAATTTGTAGTTGAAGTAATTCCACTTAATCCAAATTCCTGATAACCTGCCTCATAAAACTTAATTGCAATAGAACCAGCAGTTATACCTTGAACTCCTGTAAGAGTCCTTCCCAGTCCAAAGAAATTAGTACATTTAAACTTGCCATCTGTATCAGTTTGAGCCACACTATATTTATTATAATTATGATAAGCATTAAAGAATGGGAATCTTACAGGGTCGTCATCTACGGCTGATGTTCCTCCATCAGTTCCATACATATCTCTTTTGACTGTAAGTTTATTATTAGCAAGGTCGGACTTATCTCCAATAGCTGTAACTTCCATGACTTCATCTCTTACTCTAACTAAGTCCCCAACTCTAAATAAATTTGCTGTGCAGTTAGCAGCACTTGTGTATGGCTCTAGATAGAGGTCTGTGCTAGTTGCGTGTCCTACAATTCCTGCGGCTGTAGCACTATCAACATCTGCGGTAGAGTCTGTATACATATTGGCATTAGGGGCTGTGCTAGATACAACAGTCCCATCTACAAGCCCTTTATCTGCACCTGTAGCTATAACAGCCCTCAAGGCAGGAGAATAAACCTCGTTAGGCAATAACATTGTATGCAAATATTCTGTGTCCCCATCTGCCGTATCAGTTGAATATGTTTCATATCCAACCATTATAGATAGAGGTATCTTTCCTGTATTCTCAACTTCTACTTTACTAGGCAATAATTCTGCCGTAGCTGATGCAGAAGCATCTTCTGCTAATGCAAATATTTGATCTGAAGTTGTTGTGTAAGAAACTTTCTTAGTTTTTTCTAACAAAGGTTTTTGCCCAGCAGCCTTCCCATTTGATTTTTCAGGGGCTTTTGTTGCTGCCTTTAATGTTGTTTTATATGCCATACTATCTCCTATTGATAATGATATTTTACTATTAATTGTGCTGTTAAATCTGTTGCTGCTCCCACATTCTCTACAAAAGCTAATATAACCTTATCTGCTGCAACATTTCCTGAATCTATTGTTAATGTAGTTGATGTAACCCTGTCATTTCCTGTTGTCAATGTACTCCCATTGTGGGCAAGTAATGTTCCACTTGATAAATCCCCTGCACCACTTCCTGTTCCTGTAGCTAATGTATATGAGAATAAATGGAAATTAATTGTATCTGCTGCTTCTCCACCTGCTATAACCCTAACCTCATCTATTGTTATTGCTACAGGGATATACCATATAGAGCCAACCAAAGCATTTGCATTAGCTTCTGATGAGCCTAAAGTATATGTTGTTGCAGGATCTGTTCCTGTTCCAAAAGTCAATGATGTCAAACCTGCCCAACCACTATCTACAAACATAGAATGATGTGTACCATCTGTTGGTTGCAAATCGTGTACTGAGAATCTTTGAATTTGAGTATTGGCATAAGTTTGAGTTGTTCCTGCCTTTACTGCACTATTGGTTGAATCTACTACTAACAAATCTGTGCCACCTGATGTTTCAACTGTAAGTGCTGATGTACTATCTGATGAAGGTGTTATAGCAACCTTATTCTGCCCTAATGTTAAAGCAGTTGAATTACCTAGCCCATCTTTAATCACAGTACCATTAGCAGTTCTTCCTGAACCACTATTATCTACTTGGAGTATATCTCCATAGGTACTTGCTACTGTTTTATTTGTTAATGCCATTTATTCTCCTTAAAAATTTGTTCCAAATAATATAGAATTATCTGTTGCTACAGGCTCATCATAATCAACTGTAACTGCTAAGTAGGTGAATTGAGTTGTTCCACTTGTATGAGCATCTAAATCAACCCTTACTCTCAAGCTATTTAATGTTGCTTCAGCCCAAGCAGTTGAACCATCAGTTGTTGTTCTAGTTGTATAGGTTTTTGTTACATAGTCAGTTCTATGTGCAGGTATAACACCTGAAGATTCAGTATAATAATCTCCACCAGCACTTCCTAACCTTGTTTCAAGAACATGACTTGCAGCTCTGGCTCCATTGCCAGATACTGTTACTAATGTAACACTATTAATTCTACTATGAGCTTCAGAAAAATCTTGAAGGTCTACTATACAAGAACTCCCAGCAGAAGTTGAAGAAAGATAGCTACTATCAGCTCCTAGTGTGCTTACTTGGTCATCTAATAAAGCATAAACATCAGAGCCTGTACTCAAAGTCCAATCATTTGAAACATCTGCATTAGGTAATAGAACAACACTAGCCATTAGAATTGAAAGTCCAATGTTGGAACACCATAAGCTATTTCATTATCATTATCCCAATAAAAACTGATTATATCTACATGATTAGCATCTGTTGTTAATGTTGGATTACTTCCACCTGCAAACTTAACTGTAGAACTCCCTCCTGCAGCATTACCTGCAGCATCATAAACATTATAATTTGTGATAGTTCTACTTCCAGTTCCATCTTGTTTTATTAATAATTGAAAATTTCCTGATGTCCTAAAATATAATTTGAGATTAGTTATGTTTCCACTTCCAAAAGTTAAGTGCTGTTTGTTACTAATTCTAAAATCAACTACTGTATTTGTCGCATCATAGGTAGGCTCTTGCTGTGTAAATCCTACACAAGCATCTCTAAATTCTACCACATTTCCAGCACTAGAAGTTTCTGCTAGCTGCATTAATATATCTCCTCCAACTATAACTCTCACACTATCTGCTGATGCTTCTGTGATATAAGTATCTCCACCATTATCTAAACTTATTTTTCCTGTAGATGGTACTATAACATCATCTCCTGATGTAACATCACCTGTTACTGTAAGATTACCACTTGAATCTAATGTTAGTTTAGTTGCACCACCTACTACAGCAGTACCTGCATCTAATTTTAACTTATCAGAATCATCTGCATCATTACCTATTGTCCATCTTGTTGATGCTGCTTCCATTAATAAAACCTTAGAATCATAGCCATCTGATGCAACCAATGCAAGTGCAGAGGTATTATCAGAAGCATCTCCATCTCCTGAGTAAGAACTAGCAAGAAGTGATAATGTATCTGCTAGAATCGATAATGCACCTGCATTAGTAGTTGTATTTATAGAAACACCATTTGTCATCTCAATGTGAGATTGTGTACCTAATACACTCAAATCACCTTCAATAATTAAATCTTTCATAAGTGTAATATCTTTATTCATTCTTATAGCTTCTGTAGATAATTCAATAGGGGTAGTTACACTATCTATTTGAAGTGGCTTTAGATGTTGGTCTAAATTGCTTATTGTTAGTTCTTTACTCACTTTCTAACTTATCTAACCTTTTTAAAATTTTATTTATTTCTTTCTTAGTAAAGATTGGAGGATGAGAATCATTTTCTAGTTTTAGAAGACGATTCTCAAGCTCCAAAACCTTATGGTCAAGCTCATTAGGCTCTTCAACATACTTCATTAATTTGAAAAGCTTAAAGTTTTTAGATAATAATTCTATTACTTTATTTATAACGAGCTTCTGTAACATTATTTATCCGACTTCAATCCTTTAATAAGACCTCTAACCATCGACCCAAATACATTGTCAATTAAATCAATAAAAAATGGTTCTATCGTCTTATTCCAAATTTTAGCAGTAAACTTCCATTTGCTCATACCTAGAGTCATAGCTGCTCCTAATTTAATAAACACACCTTCTACATATTTGCATATAGTTTCATTAGGCACTTTTTTTAATATCCATAAAACAACTCCCCCACCACCTATTCCTAAAGTTCCTGTTAGCCAGTCCATACTATTCTCCTCCATTAAGTTCTTCTGATACTTCTTCAGATTTTACTTCTATTTCTTTAGGCGATTCATCGTCACCGCAACCTACTATAAATACAACTGATAATAATACTAATAAAAATTTCTTCATTTTTTCTCCTTAGTTTCTAATTTTATAATCTTTCTTCTAAGACCTGAAATATCATTCTCAAGTCTTCTTATTTTTAAACCAAAGCTATTTAACTTAATGTCTATCTCACTCTTAACCATAGCCATTAACTTTCTATCTTGTAAATTACTTCTTATCACTTTCATCCCATTTGCTTAAATCAAGCATTTGTAAGGGTCTTTCTATAATATGATCCTTCAACTTATCATTTTGTATCTGCACTTTAGTCCCACCTTTAACAAAAGGCTTTCCATTTGCTGTTCCTATATCGTAGCAAAAAAACGTACATTTCCAAAATCCACAACGTATTACCCTAGCAGGTCTACCGTCAAGTATAACAACATCATCAGTATTGAGGTCTTTTCCCCAAAATATCTTTATACTTTCAACGACAGACTCTATTGTCGATTTAAATAATAATAGAGCAACTCCAGACACAAATAGCCATACCCAGTTTCCTAAGAACCCTTCTGCTTGCCTCTGTAATTCCTCTTCGTTCATTCATTACTTCATTAACTTATAAATTTTTACACATATATAAACAAAGGTCGCCAACCCTACTAATATTCTAATAACCATTGGCAACCATTCCATCCAAGTAACTGTCATCCCACCAACCCCTGCAATAAGAGGTCTAATACTATCTATCATAAATACTCTCCGCAAATTTTGGAAGCGTAGTGCAAGATCGACTATTCGTACAATATGGAGAGTGCAAAGTCGAGGATGTACTATACGACCACCTTGAATATGGTTTCACTTTTTCTGCTTTTTTTCGCTGATTTTGCATTATACGCCTCCAAAGTTTTATCAATTTTATAACCATCACAATCAACATTCTGCAAGTCTATTTTAATTCCATCTCGGTTTCCATTATCGTAAAACACATAAGCATTTTGACTTGCCCTTCCACCGAGATTCAAAGCCTTTTCAGAGTAATCATTTGCTCCTACCATACTAGATGACCTTCCAAATGTATCTCCTACTCTAGCCGAATGAACGTGTCCAAATATGACATAGTCTATTCTAGTACCTTTCATTGAGTATCTTCCAATAATCTGATTAACAGATTTTTCAACTCCTGCACTTATTGAACCATGTCCATGCAGTAATAAAAGGTTTTGTCCTGCTACATTGATAACTATCTCAGATGGATCGCCATCTATAAAATGTACCTTAGAATCTTTAAATAAGTACCTTAGACAATTATATATAGTATAATCATAGTTATCAGTAGCAACTGAATTAGACCAACCTAATTCTTTATTGGCACGACCTTCATTCCCTACTACATTAGCCACACTAACATTGAAGCGTTTATTTAGGTCTAATATAACTTGTTGCATTATATCGACTGCTAAAAAGGTAGCCTTAGCCCTATTAGAAGCCTGATTAAGTAATTCATCCAGCCTTCGGTCACTATTCATTAGGTCGCCAGTTAAAGCCACCACAACTTGGCTAACATCATTTATCTTGAAGTACGCTGATGCCTTTTGTACAAAGTATTGGCATCGCTGTGATGCAACTTTAAAATCATATCGATTGTTCTGGAGTTCTACTAATTCATTAAAATGAACATCACTAAATTGGATGACCCCAACCGCCCTTTTACTAATCTTATGGCTTTTAGTTGACTTATGTAGTCTATTTTTTTCAAAAAGCTTTTTTAATTCTTCACTATATGCCTCTACGGCATTTTCAATTCTTGCGTGTTCTCTAAAGCCCTTTCTTTCTATTCTATTAACATCTTGGGCTTTCTGCTTCTCTTTACGATACTTTACATTTTCTCTAAGAAGCTCTAAGTCTTCTATAGGATTTACCGACCTATGCTTACAAACTTTGCATTCATATCGTTGTTTATACTTATCAAAACCGCTTTTAGTTAAGCCAGTATGATAGCATCTAGGACAAGCTAGAACCTTATTTAGGTATTCGTCTGTAGACATAAATTAATATATGGCAGTAGAAAGAAACAACTAAAGAGATTTAATAATCTCACTTAGTTCTTTTGCTCTGTTGGGCGTTTGTTTCGCCCATTTAGAATCCAACATCTCTTCTGATGCCGATTCCCACTCTGCTTCTGATAGATAACTTATTGTTTTTTTAAATTTACAAAAGCCCCTGAAGCCTAATTGATATGCCATATTAAGCATAACATTTCTCACTTCTATAGGGGATGTCTTAAACCAATCAAATTTCTTCTCAAATCTTTCTTCTAGAGCTTCTAGTTTTTCTTCTAATATCCGATCACATATTTCTTCTGATAGATAAAGGTCTTTTACAGCAAAGCCGACTCCTATCGTATCATACCCCTCAGTACACTTATAGACAGTCGGCTTATAACCTTCGTGGATTTTTAACTGTTCTATTACATCTTTCATAATGTGATATTGTTCTGTCCAGTATTGATATTTATTTGGCAATTATTTTTCTATCTACAAGAATATCTTTTTTTCCAAATATTCTATCGTAATTGTCTTTATATTTTTTAGAAAACAAATCAATTCTTAGCCAATCGCCTTTACCAGCCCCATTCAAGTCCCCTTTTTTCCTTATAACTCTATTCTGCCCTGTTACTGTATTTGGATTGCAAGCTGGTTTAGATTCTTTATTTTCCACTTTTTGACCTCTTTTTCTTTTTTGGTTTTGAAGAAGCATATTCAGATTGTTCTTTTCTATCGTTTATCCTAACCCATTGACCTGAATCTAAAAGATTATTAGCAGATTTTGAATCAACATCCTTAAAAACTTCTATATTTCCACCCTGCTTATTTTTTAAATATATCATAAATTCTCCTTATTTAAAGGGGGCAGTTTCCCACCCCCTTTAAGATTAAACGCTTATGATTATGAAGCGTTAACGAAGTTCAACCCTAGTTTGTTAGTTGCACTATCAAGTAACTTAACACCATAAATCATATCTGCTATGACTTTAGTACCAAGATAGTCAACATCATACTGTGTTTGAACTCTTACATCTTGAGATGCTGCAAACGCACAAGCACCTTTAACATAAACAGCACCACTTCTAACAGTACCACTTGTTGCGATGGCTTGCGAGAAGAACACATCCATTCCATAAATCAAGCCCATAGCTCCTGAAGAAACGTGAGCACCTTGTGCTGCGTTTCCGCCACTTGGAATTGCATCTGCTCTAGTGAAGTAAGTTCCAATCCCTCCTGAAGGATTTAATAAGTCAGCAAGTATTAGATGATTAACAGCCATTGAAGCTGAATTAGGGTCTATATCTAAGTCGTATAGATTAGCTAAGATGCTTTCCATATCGCCAGCAGCGATTGTATCATCATTAGCTAATGTAACTGTAGTTTGGAAACCATCTAATTCAGCCCATAAGTCAGTTTCAACTTTTCTAGCTAAAGACTCACCGAACATTTTTGCATACTTGCTAACTAATTCATATTGAGCTTGAATAGTTAGGATGTCTTCAAAAATCTCAGCTTGATAGATATGAGTGTTTACTGATAAGTCAACAGGTGTCACATCGTGAGCTTGAGGAGTTGATCCTTTGTTTGTGTCCCAAGCAACAGCAGCCGAACCAGTTTTGCTTTGTGCTGTCTGCATTAAGATAGCTGGAATATGTATTGTATCGCCTTTACCTTTTACTAAAGCACTATAATCATCTACAGAACCTCTTAGTTTGTTAGCTTGAAAGAAAAAGCTATAAATCGCATCAGACCATACTTCAGGAATAAATCCTGCACCAGATGTAACATCCATTAAGTCACCAACAGCAAATTGGACATTCATAACATATCTATGCTGATGAACAACGAATCTATTTCCGCCTTCAAATCCGAGTTCGTTTTGTATATTAAACATAATTATCTCCTATTAATTTTTTTTACGTGCTTGTGCCGACTTTAATATTTCAGCCCAGTTGCTCTTTGCTTCTTTAGGGTCAAGATTTGTCCAATCTGTTGGATACTCTTTAACACCTCTAGGATTGCCTGCAACTTCTGGGGCATTGGCTTTAGCACTATTAATTTTATTTGTAACAAATTCAAGAGTGTCTAAAGGTAACCCTTGTAAAGACTCTCTATCTTCTTCAGGATGTTTTTCTAATAGTGAAGCACGTCTTGTTTCTTGGTAATTGTTCCATTCTTCAACTTTAGAGGCATTTGCTTCATTTTCAGAAGACACCTTTTCATATAAGGCTTTAAAATCTTCTTTCTCTTTCAGCTTTGTTTCTTCTGCTTTAGCTATAGACTTTTCAAGTTTCGCTATACGAGCTTCTGCATCCTGCGACCTTTTTCTATACTTTTTACTTTCTGCTATTAATGCACCGACATCGGTCGATTCTGTCTGTGATTCTTGTGTAGTTTGCTCACTTACTGTTTCACTTGCTACTGCTTTATTTTCTTCGGACATACTGCCCTCCTATATGTTGTAGTTTTTAAAATAAAAATACAATATCTTGTATTTGTCTTCCGCCATAAGTTAGATTATGGTAGTTGTTAAAAACAACAATTAATGGAAAATAATTTAAAAGAAGAGCTGGAATTTAAAAAGTCTTGGTTTGACTATATGGGGTATAAACCGCATAAAGGTCAAGATAAATTGCATTATCCAAATAAAGAAACAGCTCGGTTTTTTGTAATGGTATGTGGTAGAAGGTTTGGAAAGACAACTTGTTCAGCTATGGAAGCCACATTTGTAGCATCTCAACCAAATAAAAGAATATGGTGTGTTGGTCTATCTTACGACAAAGCAGACTTAATGTTCCGAGAAATTTGGAAAAAGATGGTAGTCGGTCATCAGAACGATATTGAAAGGGCTTCTGAAAAAGAACGATATATTAAATTCAAATGGAACACAGTAGTTGAGGGTAAGTCTGCTGATAATCCAGATTCATTAGTAGGTGAAGGTTTAGATTTGCTTATTATTGATGAGGCTGCCAAAGTAAAGAGAAAGATATGGGATATGTATTTATCTCCCACTTTATCAGACAGAAAAGGTAAAGCAATCTTTATCTCTACTCCTGAAGGGTTTAATTGGCTATATGATATGTATCTATTAGGTCAGAAAGACGATCTGTGGGAATCACATCAAGCCCCTTCTTGGGATAATCAGTTTGCTTTCCCTGATGGAGAAAGTGATTCGTTTATTGTAGAACGTAAGCGGAATATGTCAAAAGAGTCCTATGACCAAGAATATGGGGCTAAGTTTACAACTTTTGCTGGGCAAGTTTATCCATTTGACCGAAATTTAGATGTAGGGTATTTTCCTTATAACCCAAATTATCCTACATTTTGCAGTATTGACTTTGGGTACAGGATGCCAGCAGTAGGTTGGTTTCAAACACAGATGATAAATGGGGAATGGCATATAAATGTAATAGATGAGATTATACATGAACAAAATATTAAAACTGATGAACTTGTTAGGCGTATTAAATCAAAGCCTTATGCAGTTAGGGCATATTATGGTGACCCTGCTGGTAAGCAAGCTCAAGGTCAGTCAGGTATGGGGGATATAGAGATTTTTAGACAGAATGGTATATGGATACAAACGATAAGAGATAAAGTATCAAGAAGTATATCATCAGGGGTTAGTCACGTTAGGGGTTTTATAGAAAACGCTATGGGCAAGCGTTATTTACATATTCACGATAAATGTCAAGGAATGGCAGAAGATTTAGAGAATTATCGTTATTCAGAACATAAGGAAGGCTATGATTTAAAACCTGACCCTGTTAAAGATGGTTATCACGATCATGGATGCGATATGTTAAGATATTTTTTTATAAATAGGTTTCCAATTAAACAACAAGAATTAATAGTGAGGAAAAGATGACAGTAGAACAAATAATACAAGATTCATTAAAAGAATTTAAGAAAAATCAAGCACAGGCAAGGCGTAGGCATATTAGAAAATTAATAGATTATTATTGTGGCTCTAATACAGCAAATTATATATCTCAATATTTTGATGCAGATGCTTTTAGGGAAGTTCCTTGCTATGAAGCCAACTTTACTAAAAGATTCGTCAATAAGATGAGCCGAATATATAATGTAGGTGCTGCAAGGAATGTAAATAATGCTTATAGCAACTTAACTGTAATGAAAGATGCTAGAATGAAGCATATTGAAAGAATGACACGTTTAGTTGGAACTGTAGCAACTCAAGTTGTATTTATTGACGATGATTCTCCTCATTTTGATTATAGACCTATTTATTATTTTGATGTTCATCTTGGAAGTAACCCTTTTAAGCCTGAAGCTATTATCTATCCTATCCTTATGAATGTAGATGATGTGTCTTATACTGATAAACTACAATACGCTTATTGGGATAATGCCATATATGCACATTATGACGAAGATGGCAATATAATAGACGAATATGAACATGGCTATGGAGTTCTTCCATTTGTTTTTACTCATAGAGAGAATCAATTAGACTCATTCTTTGTAGATGGGGCTGATGATATTGTTTCTTGTAATGAACACGTCAATATAACGATGACTGAATTACAATTAGGCTTGAGATTTCAAATGTTTGGTCAGCCTTATGTAACTGGACTTCAAGCAGACAAAAGATTAGAGAGAGCAGGTTCAGATACTATATTAGACCTTCCAGAAGGGTCTGTATATGATATTGTTGCTCCTGAAGCTGATTTACAGTCAGTTATTGAAACAGTTAAGTTCCAAGTGGACTTAGTTGCTCAAAATAATCACCTATATGTTCAATTTGCACAAGATGGTGGTGAAGTTCCTAGTGGGATCGCCCTTAAGATCAAAGATTTAGAGAGATTTGAGGATTATCAAGACGATTTAGAGCTTTGGAAGATGTATGAACATGAAATGTACAATGTTGAGAGAGAAATTGCAGCTTATAATAATATTAAATTGCCTGAAAAGCTAAAAATAGACTTCAATGAGCCTGAATATCCAAAAACAATGCAAGACCAAGTATTATGGGATAATCATAGACTGCAAAATAACCTTATTACTCAAGCAAAACTTATGGTTGAGTATAATGATGACTTATCTTTAAAGGAAGCAGAGAAGATTCTAGCCGAAAATAAAGAAAATAATGGAACAGTCGTAGAAGAGCCTGAAGAAACTAATGAGGTGGTTGTAGATGAGGCTTAAAATGAAAACTAGCGTTAATTTTGATTTCTACAATATGGCTAAATATGTACAAGGAGAACGATACAAGAAATTAAAAGCTGACGCATTTGGAAGTTCGGTAGTTCCTGCTTATAAAAATTTTATTAAGAAAGGAAATGTTAAAACTGATAAGGGAAGAGGTCTTGCAGATGCAACTATAGCTGAAAGAAGAAGGAGAAAAACTCCCCCTTCTATTGGAGGGATAAAGCCTCTGTATGATACTGGAAAACTTGTTCAAAGTATTAGATACGATAAAGCTGATAATAGCATTAAAGCAATACATTATGCTCTTGGTCATATTAAAGGAACTCATCGTGATTGGAACAATAAAGAAGTTCCGAAAAGAGATTTTATAACTCAAGCCAATGAAAGATTAGGTGAAGAGTTATCTAAAACATATTTTGAAAGTAAATCAATGAAGGAACTTTTTATAAAACTTAGAGAATCTCTAAGAAAAAGAATGGCAAAATAATCACACATAGGAGAATATATGAACTCATTTGAAAAGAAAATGTTGATAGAGATATTAAAAACCTTAAAAGAGTGTGATGACAGAATTAAGACCTTAGAGGCTCGTTTCTACGATGAGCCTACAATGGAAGATTGCGAAGAGATTATAACCCCTATAACTCAAGAGCTATTTGACGAGATTCTAAGTATTACAGGGAATAAATTAATCTTTATGGGAATTGCTTAATTTCTCAGCAAGTTCTTTCTGCTCTTTAAGTAGAGCCTTCATAGCTAATTTCATAGCATAAATCTCAGCCATACACCAAGTGATGCCGTCATCTCTATCCTTATTGCTCTTCTTTTTCTTTGATTTCATCTTCTCTCCTTACGATTTCTTCTCTCCATTCTTTCTTTTGTGCAGGGGTAGGTCTTCTAGGGGGTAACGGATCGACTCCCACTTTCTTAGCACGTGCAAGCCAAGCATTCCACTCTTTTCTCTTAGCACTCCTACGTTTCTTTTTAGTTTCACTCATTACCCTTTTTTTTAGCTGCTTCTTCTCTCTCTTTTTTCTTTTTATAGGGGTTTCCATATTACGTTCAGGTAAGTCAGCCTCTAAATCAGGAATAGAATCAACTATTTCCTCTATTTCAGCATCCTCATAATCAACTTCAACCTTATCTGCCTTCAAGAACTTCTCAAAAGGACTGTCAATCGTTATATTTACATTCTTAACCAATTTCCCACTATGCTCTAAAACCAATCTACCTGCCTGTACATTCCCAGCCTTAGCTTCTCTTATCATCGCTTGTAATACCGCAGGCAACTCTCTTCCAAACTCTACCATATAACGATTGTATATAGCATCTACAAAGTTAGGGTTCTTCCGCCAAATATAAATTAAATCCTTAGACACACCAATAGCAGTAGCTACCTCACTCGCTGTAATGTCAGGTTGCAAAGCATACAGTTCTACCGCACGCATAACATTGGGTCTTTTTAATAAATTGCTCATTAATATTTTATAGTGTTCTTCAAATACTGCTCAAGCCACCAACATTTACCATTATTGGTCGCCTTATTGATCGCATCCTCAACCTTTTTATATCTTCTGTAAGACCGAGAACGATTCTTTCCCTTAGCCCCCTCCCTAAAAGTGACTAAAGTTTCTTCCATACTCGTAATATATAACAATTTGGACTTATTTTCCAAAATTTTTCTGTAGTTCCTGTCTAGATTTTTTGTGGCAGGGTGTCGGAAGTGTGCTTTTAAGATCCATACCCCCTATAGAGGAGGATTTAAGCCCATACCCTTGCAAATACCTTAATTTAAAATAAAACAGGCTAAAACAGGCTATTTTGAGCCTTAAAACAGATGTAATTATTATGTAGGAAATGTGGGTTAAATTCGCTGATAATTCACATATTTTTAAGATATTTTTTAGATAGTTTTAGTAACTAAGAATTAAATATTAAATATTGGTCTTATTGTATATAGATATTTACTTATTGATATTCGGCTTCCGATCTTTTTTAAATCATTCATTAGCTTAATTGCTTAGGGTTTTACTATACAATTAAATGATAAACATATTAGGCTTTGCTTTCATTCTTGCCACATATGAAAAAAAGTATTAGGAATTCTCAAATTAATTCCCGAACTTTAGAAAGAGTTAAGGAAATAAAAAATAAAAGGGAGATTAAAAGAAATGAATACTAAAAAGAAAGAACAGATAAAAGAAATAATTGAACACATAAAAAGTCCTTCATACATGAGTTCAATATTAAAGAAATTAAATGCTAGAGATATAGATTGTCTGCATTATCACATAATTAAAAATACAAGTAGTCAAAATGTAATAAAGTGTAGTGTAAAGTTAGGAATGGTTAAGAAATAAAAAACAAATAGGAGAGTTAAGAAAATGAATAAAAAAGAACTATTAAAGCAATTGAAAGATATTAAAAGACTTATGGAAAGTGATATTTTTTATCTAGATATTGATAATAAAGATTTACAATATAATTATAGCAATAATAAGATGTTTGAAGGAATAAGTAAATCAATTCAAATACTAGAAAAAGCAATTGATAAAGACGGCAACTATTACACAAAATAAAAGGAATAAAATAAATGACTTACGAGCAAACAATGGAAATATTAAATTTTATAACGGGGTTTTTAACAGTTTCTTTTATGCTGTGGTTTTTATATACGGCTTTTAAAGAAATAAACAAGGGGGGTAAATGATGCAAGAACTATATTTAAATGAAGAGGCAGTAAACAATAATATAAGAGACTTTAAAAATCATAAACAATTATTAACGCTTTCCGAAAAAGAACTTACAATAATAAAAGAATATAAAAAGCGCACAGGCTATTTAAAGAATAGCAATAGTAAGTTAGGGCGTAATATATACGCTTTTGATTTACCCGCTGTTGTATCTTGCCCAGACTCTTCAGAATGTTTTAAAGAATGTTACGCCAATAAAGGGGCGTTTATCTGGAAGAGTGCAAAACAATCTAATGAATATAATTTTGCAATAGCTTTAAATGATATTGAATATCTACAAGCGGAACTAATAAAAGAAATTGAAAAAAAGAATATTAAATTTATTAGAATTCATTCTAGCGGGGATTTTTATTCTAAAGAATATTTTTTAATGTGGTGTAATATTGCAAAGCGTTTCCCCCTTCTAAAGATCTTTACATATAGTAAAGCCCCGCAAATAAATAAAGAACTAATTCCAAATAACTTAAATATAATAAATTCATTTATAGAAATTGAAGGAAAGCGCTATTTAAATTTTGGTACATATAACGCTATGAAAAAACTAGCTAAAGATTCTAAAGGTTTACTTTGCCCTATAACTAAAGGCAAGGAATTAAATAACCCTAAATTAGACCCTAAAAACGGGTTTACTTGTTCGGTTTGCAAGTATTGTATTACAAAAAGTAAACCAACATTTATACAACATTAAAAAAAGGAATAAAATAAAATGAAAAAAGGAATAATTAATAAATATAAAAGGTATACTAATTTAAATATATTTGACAGGTTTTTAAATTATTTAGATTATTTAGCAAATAAACACGGCTTTAAATTTTGCGCTTGTTTTATGATATATTTAATAATAATACTTTTAATTGATATATTAAGTTAATAAAAAAAGGGCGCTATAAAATGTTAAATGAAATAATTTTTAAATATTACTTTAAAAAAAATCATAAGGTTTATAAAAATAAACTTACTTACCTAGAATTATTAGCTTTGCTTGAAATATCTAATAATACCGATAAAAAAGGTCAACCTTATAAAAAAGGTCACACCTACCAACTACAATGGGTGCAACAATTTTTACTTAACAATAAAGACTTACAGGTTTGTAAGTGTAATGTTTATATTGACAACCAAATTATATTATAATGAGAATTACAACAAATATTAAAGATCTTAATTTTAAATGTTCTGATGTTGAAACCTACGAGCAAGGAATTATAATAGCCAAAAAACTTATAATAGTATGTATGTTTGGTAATAATAAAAATGCAGTTGGTTTGGCTCATAATCAAATCAGAGGCAATAAGAATGTTTATATTGCAAAGTCTAAAAACACATTTAGACCTTTTATAAATGCATCAATTGTTGATGCTAGTGAAGAAATTTTTGAACACAAAGAAGGTTGTATGTCCTTCCCTAATAAATATAATTCTGTAACTAGACACAAATGGGTTAAGGTTAACCATTTAATTAAAGACGGCTATGTTACTGAAACTTTTACAGGCTTTGAGGCTTGTATACATCAACACGAAATAGACCATTTAAAAGGGATTGATATACATCATAAAATAAAGGAAGGGGCTATAAAATGAGAGTTTATTTAATAACTAATAATAAAGATAATGAGCATTATAAAATAAAGTTAGAAAATTTAGATAGTGTTAGGCATTGGATTATAAATCATTTAGACCTGTCTAAAATATGGAATGTTAAAACCTTAAAAGGAGTATAAAAATGGTAATAGACTTAAGTTTCGGATCATTAATAATTGTATGCGTAACTATATTATTGATAGTTATATTAAATAAAGGGGTTAAATAATTGGACAAAAAAGATTTAATATTATTTATATCTGTTAATATTATTATGTTACTGGTCATGTATTATGGATTATTTTATTAGGCTTTATATTTATATTTGCCCTATATGAAATAAAACATTAGGAATTACGAATTATAATTTTTAAGTTATAATATTATAAAAGGGAGTTAAGAATGAGCAAAATAAAAATAAGAATAACAGGAATTGAAGGCTATTATTATATTGAAGAGGATACTTTGATTTATAATGACGACACTAAGAACCTTGATAGTGAGGTACAAGTGTCTGACTTAACTGTGTTGTGTATATATGAGTATAATGAGTTGGTTAAAAAGATATGGGTACACTATCCTAATTATGATATAAATAAACTAGAGGGGAGGTTTATATAATGAGCAAGTCGGATCAATTATTTTATCAAGTATTAAAATTAATAAGAGAAAAATGCAAATCTTTAACTGATGATGAGGTTTATAAATTTCATGAGATGTTAAAAGATTGGACTAATAAATAAAGGGGAGAAAATGAATAAAGGTAAATGGAAAATAACTAAATTTTGGTCTGATATTGCAGATAAAAATGATGATTATAATTCTATGACAAAAGGTTGGAAATATGAGGTTGGTTATTGGATAGATGATAATGTAGAAGATACAGAATATTTTGATAATAAAGAAGAAGCAGAAGATTATTTGCAAGAATGTATAAAGGAGGAAAAATGAGCCAATTACAAAAACTTAAAAAAGAAATTCAGTCTACATTGAAGGTAGAAAAAGAAAACGCTTTACATTATTCATCATCTATTAGTGAGGCAGACGATATTCATAAGGGTTGGATTGAGGCTCTTGAATATTGCATTAGACAAATTGAATTATGGGAGGAAAAATGAGCATAATAATATGTTATAAATGTGATAAACGAGTTGATACAGATTATATAGAAATATTTGAATCTGAAGAATTTGAAATGGTCTGTATTGATTGTAAAGAAAAGGAGGAAGAATGAATAAAGAAGAACAAAAGGCTTATTTAGAATATCTTTCAAAGACTTTTTGGTGTCCTTTATGTGAGGAAGAACATGAAAAGATAAAGGATAAAGACGGAAATCTAACTATACATTCCTTGTGTCAAATGCCAGTAGAGGAGAATTATCATGATCCGTATTAGACTAGAAAAAACTTTTGAAATAGATAACTCTAAATTTGAAAAGTGGTGTTATAAAAATAGAGTTAGCAACAATGAGGCTAGAAGCTATATTAAAGACAATATGCTAGACATTTGTGATGATTATTTAAAAGGTCAAAGCCTTAAAAAAAACGATAGCCAATCTGCTGGAAATCTTGAAATACCTATAAGGCAATATTATAAAAATGGGGAAAAGGTATATGATTTTGATGATATGTTAGAAGAATTTAACTATCAGATTAATAAGCTAAAGAAAAAACAACCTAATGGTTAAAAATTTAAAGAAAGGAGAGTGTAATGGCTAAAAGATTTAATATAAGAGATGTTTTAAAGGCACATACTGATTATAAGTGTGCATTATTAAAGACTTATAAACATCTTGCCGAACAGAATAAAAAAAACATAGAGCTAATGAAGATTATAAAACCGATGTTAGAAAGATCGGATATAAAGGAGATATAAAATGAAGAAAATAAGATGGATATTTTTAGGCTATATTTTAGCCTTATTAATGAATGGTTGTGATTTAGGTATAAGTAGTAGCGAGGGTTTTGAATCTACTTTAGACAATGGATTGGGGTCAAGTCCTTATAATCCTGTCTATGTGAGGATAGTGGAATGATTATGATAAAATCGTATATAATAGTGTTTGTTATAATCGTTGTTGTTTCTTTTGTTTGGACTTTCTTAGAAGATGATAAATAAATTTACAACCCTAGAGCAAAAGCATAGAGCCTTCCCTACCCCTATATATAGGAGCAGGAAACCTATGCCTTTAGAAATTACAACCCTTGTCGCTTTCGTGCATATAGCTTATAATTCAAGTTATAACCTACGGAAATCTATTTTTTCACTCTTGAAAGTATATCCTCAAACTCATATTTCTTCGCCTTGTTCTGTGCCTGTGAGGAAACCCCTTTTGGTAAGCACTTTAAAACCATTATCGCCAAAAGATTTAAGCCAAACCGATAACGGATTAGTAATTTATATTATATTGTATATTATATGCAACAACATTTTTTACTTGTTTTTATAGTTAGTATATGGCTATATTAAAACAAATTAACAAAATAAGGAGAGTTAGGATGTTAAACATACCAAACCAAATAATAAAAGTAGCAGAGAAATATAATCTCAAGCTACCCAATGATAGAAAAGACATGACAGGCGATGTGTGGTGTATAGGAAATAACTTTATATTAAAGCACGATGCACTAACAAAGATCGCCAAGAATGAAGGGGTGGTTTTTCATAAGCCAGAGGTACATATTATTTATAATGATAAGCAGTTTTTTGGTGTTGCAATGTATGGTGAGGCAGAATTAGATGGGTACAAGATATGGACTACTGCCGACTCTACAACACAGAATACAATGGCTAAATATTACTTCAATATGGCTGAAAAAAGGCTAAGAGATAGACAGGTCTTAAAGTTATTAGACCTTTATGAATATGGCTTATATTCTGATGTAGAGGCAGATGACTTTAAAAAACAGGCATCTACAACTACTAAAGCAACAGACTATATGAAGAATAACATAAGGCAGATAATCGGTGCTAAAGGCGAGTATAAAAAGGACAAAGCCGAATCTATATTTAGAGATATTAGCAAAGAAGATGCGAAGAAAATTAAAGATTTGCTAGATGGTGGAAAGGTCGATTATGCAATTAGAGAGTTTTATAAACTAGGAGAATAGGTGAACGAGAAAATAGAAGACAGGCTTAAAGAACTTGTTTCTGAAAAGCAAAAAATAGAAGAAGCCTATCATAGAGTGATGGGAGCAATAGCAGTTTGTCAAGAATTATTAAACGAAAAGGAGAGTAAAGATGTCAGCAATAAAGTTTAAAGTAGGAGAGCCTCAAGCAGTTACATTGGCTTTTGATCAACCAAAAACTGGAACAAATCAATATGGAGCTTGGTATCTGTATGGAATTAAGAATGGAAACTTAGATAGCGATGAAGATGGATTTTTCGCAACTGCATCCCTTCATGCTATGATTAAAACATTGGGAGCAGGAGAGGGCGATGAAATTGTTATTGAGAAATGTCTAGAAGGTGATAGATTTTTCTTTAAAGTTAATGGATTAACTATGCAAGACATGAATAGTGGTGGCTCTGCCGAAAAGATAGAGAAAGCAAAGCCGAAAATGTCTTATGATGAACTATTAGATGCCTATAACCATTTAAAATCTGCATACGAACAATTAAAGTCTGAAGATGAGATACCTTACTAAAGAGGGTTATATTGTGCCTGATTTCAAAGAAATAGCTTTTGATGAGTTTTATAAGTTATATCCTAGAAAAGTAGGGAGATTTGTGGCTAAAAAGTCTTTTAATAAATTGTCTAAAAGAGATAAGATGTTGGCTTATAATGGACTTACAGACTATATCAGATTTTGGAAACACAATAAAACTGAAAAGCAATTTATACCTCATCCTTCTACTTGGATCAATCAAAAAAGATGGGAGGATGAGTTAGACTTGCCTAAAACAAAAGAGAAAAAATCTAAAGACACGGCTTTTGAGGTAAAGGAGTTTAGAAGAAAGCATAAAGAGTTGCTTGACAATTCTGCCGATACTGAAGATATAAAAGATGCTTTGTCAGGATTTTTAAACAAAAGAAAATGGAAGAATTAAACATACAAGATTTTAGAGATTTTGTTGAAGAGTTGAAGTGCTATGATGATGAGCAACTCAATGTGATTATAAAGACTTGCATTAATTCATTATGGATTATGTATGAGCAAGGATATGATCTCCCAGCAAAAACTCTAATTGAAATAAAAAAACACTTATAGGAGGCATTATGGATATATATGTTGTTCGCTATGAAGATGGCGATGTGGAATTTTGTTCTTTTTATAGAAATAAAAGAAAGGCAATGAAAGGGAGAACAGAGTTTAAAAGAAAATTTAAAAAAATGGGTAGTGTTGAAAAAATAGTTGTTGCAAGAAACAAAGATGGTTTCATAAATTTGTTTGACCGATATGCTATTAAACATAGAGATGTCGTATAAATTTATGGGGTCAGGTTTCTTAACTCTCTTTTTGGTTGCTCACCAAAAACCCCACCCTGACCCCACCCCTTTCCACAAAACCACAAGGACAGAAAATGAATAAAAAACTCATAAAGATTTATGCAGTAGGCATTATATCAATCGCATTAATTATAATTATCGTTATAAGCTTTGTAGATTTTGGATCAATGCTTAATAAAGCCGAAGAAGAAGTTAAAGAAAAGATTGAAGAGGTTAAGCAAGAGGTACAAGAAAAAATTGATACAAAGAAAGAAGAAGTAAGGCAAGATGTTGAAGAAAAGAAACAGGAAGCCGAAGAAAAGATTGAGGAAAAAAAGAAGAAAGTAGAGGACAAAATAGAAGATAAAAAAAAGAAACTGGAAGATGCGATTAAAGACAAACTAAAGGAACTCAGTCTGTAAAATGAAAGATAAAATTATAATGTATAAAGAATTGGCATTCGTTTATATCGTAAATGGCAAAAGGTTTTTGAATAAAGAGAAAGCCGAAAGATATTTAAAAAAGGTGAATAAAGATAGATGAAGGTATTAGAATTATTTGCAGGATCTAGGTCGTTTAGCAAGGTTGCTGAAAAGTATGGCTTTGAAACCTATACTACAGACATAGAGCCTTTTGAGGGGATTGACCAAGTATGTGATATATTTGATTTTGATGTAGACCAGATGTATAAAGATTTTGGAGAGCCTGAAATCGTTTGGGCATCACCACCCTGTACAACATTTAGTGTCAGTTCCATAAATTGCCATTGGGGTGGTGGAAAGAAAGCCTATAAACCTAAAACAAAAAGAGCAGAACTAGGTATGCAGATAGTATCAGAAACTATATCTTTGATACAAGAACTAAATCCTAGATACTTTTATATAGAAAACCCTAGAGGAGTATTAAGAAAGCTAGATGTAATAAAGAAACATAATTTTATAAGGAACACAGTATGGTATTGTCAATATTATAATGGAGAGGGTGTTAATAGGGCAAAACCTACAGATATATGGACAAATGATTATCTGTGGATACCTAAACCTGTTTGCAAGAATGGTAATCCTGATTGTAGTCATCAACCTGCACCAAGAGGTAGCAGGACAGGAACTCAGGGTTTAAAAAACGCTTATGAAAGAAGTAAAGTCCCTGAAAAATTATGCGAGGAAATATTATTAACTCCAACGAAAAGAATGATTTGGGGATATTAGATGCCGAATAAAAAAGCCAAACAAAGAAAGTGGGCTAAAAGAAAAGCTAGAGAAAAAATAAAGGCTTATAAAAGGGAGCAAAAAAGATTAAAAAGGGAGAGAAGCAATGAACAAAGATGTTGAAGTGTTAAACGAATTACTTGAAATTATTTGGGGGTCAAAGCCTAAAAAGAAAAAAAAGCCTAGAGATAAAAAAGGCAGGTATACAAGGAGAAAGAATGAAAAATAAAAGACTATATATGAAAGAAAATGAGTTAATCACAATAAGAGCAGGTTTTAACGGAGAGTGTGAAATGACTATGACCTCTGAAGATTGGCACGGAGTTATTGTACAATTAAAAACAGAAATATGGGAAAAGTCAGAGTATGAAGAGTATGCAAAGTGGAAAAAAAGCAACCTACCATCAGATAAATGGTATGTATCTCAAGATAAAAGCGAGTACCCAGATTTTAACAATATAGAATTTGAACCCATATAGGAGAGAGAATGGCTAAAAGAAAAGCAAAAAAAAGAATCAAAAAAGACAAATGGATTATAGATGGACTTATAAAAGAGGGTGGCATTAACATGATTAATGTTGCTCACGATAATTGGTGTGCATTTTTAAAAAATGGTGTAATGGACAAGTCAAAAGAATGTAATTGTAATGCAGAAATATCTCACACCATCCTAGACGAAAGTAAAGGTCTTGAAAATGGCACATCCAAGTAAAGTTAAAGGTAACAAATTTGAAAGAGATGTTGTAAACAAAGCAAAAGAATTTGGACTCGACTCCAAAAGAGCCTACGCATCCAACGGAGAGTCATTAGGGATGCACGCTGAAGTCGATCTTATAATTAAAAACTACAAGATACAAGCTAAGATTCGCAAGAGTATAGCTTCATATCTCCTCCCCAATGAGAATGTAGACGCACAAGTTATAAGACAGAACAGAGGCGAGGCTTATATCGTGCTAAGGTTAGAGGATTGGCTAAAACAGATTCAATAAAATATCTAGACTACATTAGAGGATGTACTTGTTTGGTCTGTTTTGCCTCCTCCCCTGACCCTGACCACCTTGAAGCAATCGGTATGGGGGGCAATAGAAAAAAGCCTTCTCAAAAGCATTATTCAGCCGTTCCTTTGTGCCGATTGCATCATACTGAAAGACACGCTTTGGGGATACCTAGATTTGAAGATAAGTATAAAATAAACTTATGGAAAGAAGCATTTAAACTATTAAGGGAGCATTATGGAAAAAGGTTGGTCTGCGGCACAGGGGAATAAAGATGCAGAGCTAAAAGTTATATCTCTAGGAATGGGGGTACAATCTACTGCT
>VTLG01016451.1_pt1 | contig 29872 bp, 37 predicted proteins | sample 4694571 | NCBI WGS metagenome assembly VTLG01 (sample SAMN12604809, study PRJNA352737) | marine metagenome | biome: ENVO:00000447; feature: ENVO:00000209|ENVO:00000569|ENVO:01000036; material: ENVO:00002151; isolation source: viral sequences binned using virsorter ...
CTGGCATTGGGTAACGCTCTTCCGCAGCCGGGGATATGCCTGAGTTATAGGCTAGTAAATCGCCTTTCGTTGTTAGTTGGTCAGGAGTAACAGATGTTACATTCTCCCACTTACTCGTTCCAGAGTCATAACGTAAAACCTGATCGTCTGCTATAGAAACAATATTAACATTAGCTAGATCATCAATATTCGCTAACCCTATTCGCGCATCTGCTCTAGCATTTGTGTAGTAAAGATTGGTTTCTTCTGGTACGTCTGCTGTGCTAACCTGATTAGCGCCTGTACCAAAGTCAATCAAGGTATCATCGATCCCGTCGGCTTTTATGGACACAGCGCCAGCAGTTACATCAAAATGATCGGAGTCAAATGATGCCACGCCTTGGTCAGCCGTAGTCGCCGCAACGCCCGATACTGTTAGTATCTGGCCTGCGCCTGATGTAGTTATACCTGTATTACCAGTTATTTTAAAGGTTTGAGTATCTAGGTCAACGCTAAGACCGCCAGTATCTGATGCATCCGTATAATCCAAATCATGCGCTGACACTTGAGAGTCTACATAAGATTTTATAGCGTTTTGCGTAGACAGTAATGTAGCACTTCCAGTAGACACAGAGCCGTCATCAACCCCAGTTACCGTAGCTCCGGTAGCTAGTTCTAAGCTGGTGTCTGCTTTTATCGTTGTGCCGGTTATCGCAGCAGGGGTCGAACCGCCAATAGCAGCGCCGTCAATAGTTCCCGCCTCGATGTCTACCGACTTTTCCGTTTCTGGGCTGACAGCTAAAGTTATAAACGTAGAACCATCATAAAATTTAAATAGGTGGTTACCAGCGCCTCCAGATGTATCTATCCACAACAAGCCCTCTGACAACGATGTCGCAGGTGCTGATGCAGAGGTATGTACAACATTAACAACAGAGTCTACAGATGGAAACGAGTTCTTTAATACGCTTTTTATAAGCCTTAGGTGGTCATCGCCTTGAGATACATTATCTGATGCTGGAGGGTTTGCGCTAACCAGCGAATTAAGATAGGTTCCTGTTTCTAATGCCATTAGTAATATCCGCCTGTGTTCATTACACGCAACTCAGTTCCTGAGTGCGAATCTTTATCGTCTTGTAGCTGTAAGTTGTTCACAGCCTCCCCAAATGCAGTTGCCCACAATTGAACCCTAGAATCATTCATTAAAAACGGTTCAGCTTCTAACAATGACCCATATAGATACAAATCTGGATTATCAGTTAGCATTGTATTTGTTGTAGCTACATCAGATAAGGCTGGGATTTTTGCGTAATATGTCATTTCCACTGTGTACACCGCATCAGGTACCGGGCCAAGGAAAAGATAGCCTGCCCTCATAGTGTATGATTGCGGCAGCCCTGTGCTTGTCCCTGTGCTGGTTCTAGCCATAATCTCTGGTGTTATATACTGCATTGTTCTTATTGTCGATGCACCAGTCGATATACTGCCAGTACCCCAAGTCGTATAAATCTCTACAGCCGTAGCGCCTGCAGTATGCGATGCTGCTGACGTTCCGTTAGCTCCCCTGGCAGAAACAGTAAGAACATTTGCTACTTTTCCTGAGTAAGTTATCTGTTCAGTCCCTAAAAGTATAGTTCCAGAATTGGAGAACGAGGAAGCATCAGTTAGCGTTATGCTTGTTGCAGAATCATTGATGCTTACGCTTAGCGTTGTAGAAGCAATCTGAGTATTGTTATATTTTATAGCCAACATTTGCAAATAATCCGTTGGCATAAGATATCTTTTCGACCCGCCTATAGTAGAAAGTATCTGCTCTTTCTCCATAATGCGTATACGCAAAACTCTGTTCATGCGTGTTTCAGCCAAAGCCACAAACTCAGGTATCCGTGCAGATAGATCATCTCTATCTAGCCAGTTTGCTACAGCAGTCTGTAATTCGCTGTAGGTTGAAATAGCCATTATCTAGTTAGTTCTGATACGTAGACAGTGCCGCCAGTCGATACCTGTATAGCAGCAACCTTTTCTCCGGGCCTAATCTGAAACTCTACGGGCCAATCTTTTAGAAGATAGTAGCCGTTTGTTGCAGTAGCGGTTGGGTTAGCGCCAAAGGTAATATAAGCATCTTCGGAAGAGGTTATAGTCGCAGCGTAAATTTGATCCGATATAGCATTGGATGTTTGCGCCGACGTTCCCGATGTGCTAATTGTTTGGGTTACACCTGCTGGTCTATATAACATTTCTTCACCTATATAGTTGTTGGAGATGTTTTGAAATACTTGAACTCTGCATCATTTAATTTTTTAGCCAGTAGCTTCTTGTCTTTCAATATAGCTCCGTTTGTTTCCTTTATCCATTGATCCCAAACAACAACAGGAACAGACGCTACCTGATGCCAGTCTCCACGCTTTCCTGGAGTTAGTTTGTCGCCGTAGTCGTTAAACTTTCTCTTTGTGTAGTCAAGTATGGGTTGGGCATCTTGAGTGTCCTGTATTGTGTAAGTGCCATCCGGTTCCTCGTGAAACGTAGACTTGGTATGGGATGTTACATCTAAAAGGTTTCCTTTAGCCAATGGGGTATATCCTCTTTCCGCCAGAACCCCTATGCAAAGGAACTCTTAATTCCTCCTCGTTAGTTTTGCTACGAGGCTTAAAGGTTTCCGGGTTTTTCTTCGGTTGTTTCTTTTTTGTTTTCATGGTTAGTGAGGGGGCAGTTTCCTACCCCCTCTTACCTAACTAATTACGATGCAGTGCAGTCGTAAACACAACCGCTTGCAGCTTCGTTTTTCGCCATTAGGCCGTACTCAGCAACAAGCATCTGCTTCTTGCTGTCGCCCGTTCGCGCGATATCCAGAGTCTGGAAAGGACGCAAATAAGACACTGCCCAAAAATCAAAATCGAAGAACCAAGCATCGCGCTCCTGTTGGAATCTATTAGGCACGACTTTGAAATTTCCAAAATCGGACACATAAATATCCACTGCAGCAACAACGTGCGCTGGCGCTGGTTTATCCGCAGAGGTACGTAACGGAGAAACCGACTGAGTCAGATCAGAGATCGCCTGTTTGTTGAACGGGCCTACCATGATCGTGTCAGCGTTTGAGCCAGAACTAAAGCAAGAACTAATAACTTCTTTCATTAGTGCTTCAGTTATTGGTCGTTGCGTGCCATCAGTAGTGATATCACTACCGTTGCCGGTGCAAGCTGAACCACCCGTACCAAAGGTTGCTACGTTGGTTTTTACCCACGCACCCAAACCTGCAGTGATACGAGTATCGCCAGTTGGTTGTCCTGCAGTACCAGCAGCAACTGTCGCTGGTACGGCTTTCGCTACGTTAGACATAAGCATCTTTTCCATATCACGCTTCATTTCTTTAGCGCGCTTGGCTAGTTGATATGCCTGAGAACTGCGTCGGCCTGCAAAGTCAACCGCTTCTGCGGTACCTGTGGTTGCTACTGATTTTCCGCTAATCTGACAATAGTTACCTACACGAGTCGGCTCGGCAGCCGCCGTGTTCGCAAGATCGTCACCCTCAACGATACGGTTTGTAGCAGCCGCGGTCAGTGAATCGGTTTGCCACTCAAAGAAAGTGGAGTCACACGACTCTCGTCCCGCAGACGACATAAACGGAGTATCTGTAGGTGAGATATTGTAGATAACATTTGACAGGTCTTCACGGATACCTACTGCCGCATACGTAGTGCGGGTATCTGCTGGTCTTGCCATTTTTTATTTCCTTTTGTTATAGTTCTACAAAATCTTCCAGCAATGTGGCCGCATCATCTATGTGGCCTGTTTGCTGTAAGCGCTTCATTGAAGCAATACGCTTGGATTTATTAGCTTCTTTTTTTCCAGAACCTTTGCCGGACCTAACTACTCTTGGTTTGTTCTTCACCTTTTTGGTTTTGACATCGGCGCGCTGTAATTCATCATACTTTTGCGCTTTCATCAAAACAATCAAAGATCGGTGATCCACCAGAGAACCTATTTCCTCCTCTGTATACCCTTGTCCAGTAGCATATTCGCGCAACCCTGTAGCCAACACTTTTTGTTGGGTAGGGTCGCCCCATTCGGGGATTTTCTCTACCATCTGCGCATGTTCTTGTTGAAGAACCTGCTGTTGTAGAGCTTGCATTTCCCCAGCCTGCTTCTGTTGTTCTAAAGTATACTGATGCTGCCCAGACCTGACGCGCTCTTGTGCTTCTCTATACTCGTCGCGCTTAGTAATAAACTCGATTGGGTCTTCCTCTTTGAGTCTGTTCCAATCAACATTACTAAATTGTTCTAAGCCGCCCATAGATTGCTGGATTAACTGATTCAATGCATCCATGTACTGCTGACGCTCCTGTTGCATCTGACCTAACTGAGAGTTGTATTGGCTTTCTAACTGCTCAATATTTCTCCGTTGCTCTGATAACTCCTGCGTCTTCTTGGTGTAATCTGCTTGACGAGAATATCCCTTTACAAGCTCATCCTCTGTGACTTCAATTTCTTCGCCGTTTACACGAACCGTGTACAGTGCGATATCGTCATCACCGGATTCATCCTCCTCCTCAGACTCCTCCAAACCGTCACCATCCTCCTCATCATCTTCCTCAGACTCGTCTGATTCGTCTTCTGGAGTTTCGGATGGTTCCTCAGATTCCTCCTGATCTTCCTCAGCAGGTTCATCTGATTCCTCTCGCCTAGGAGATTCCTCTGTCTCAACAGCGGAATCCAAAAGGCTAAGTATGGCATCGTGCGCTTCACCAAGACTGTTAGGGTCTGGTGGTATTGGCAGCGTTGCCGGGTGCGGGGCTTCTTGCGTATCCGCCATAGGTACTCTCCTTAAATAAATGGGTGTTGCTTTTCAAGCATACGGTTCATGTGTCCTGTTTCCATAATAGACTGTATATGGCCGTGTAACTTGTCAAGCAATCGCATTGCAAGCCAGATTGATTCTCTGGCGCTTACCTCTGATGAGCCGCTAGTTTCCCAGCGACTTAAAAGGTCTTTCCTCAACTCGTGGAACGCTTCTTGAAAAAGTGGATCAGCTAAAAGTCGTTTTGCGCCCTCCTCACGAGATGCGTCTGACATTGATTGTGATGCAGTAAAATGCGCCCAATCACCGCTTGTTTTATTATCCATATTATCCTAAAGCAACCCCCCTGTTTTGTTCTGCTTCTAAGCCTAGTTCCGCTACCTTTAGCTGAGCGTCCATCTGAGCTTCGGCAGCGTCGTGTTGTACTTTCATTTGTTTTACTTGAACGTCTGCAGCTTTTATCTCTAGCTCCTTTTGTTTTATCTGTAACTCAGCCTGTTTCATTTGCTCCTCTGGGCTTGGTCCCTTTGGTTGAGGATTGTCTGCTGGGTTGTTGACAAAATCTTCTACATTTTGAAACCCCATGTTTCGTATCATAGCGGCAGCTATATTATATAGATTCTGTTCGTTAACTATACTAAGACCTCCAGACATAGCCTGAGAAGCAAACTGCATCATAGTAGACAGATGCATAAGCTGCTGATCTTTATTTCCGCCACCAAGCGCAACGCTAACCGTGCAATCCATTTTGTCTCGCCACATATCTGGGCGGACAGGAACCCACTTGTTTCGCAACTGAACCACTCGTTCTTTATCTTGGTTCTTTTGCAGCAACTCATATATGCAATACATCAATTCTTTTACGCCAGTTTCGGCAAAGTTTCGCGCAATTAGTTCTACTCTAGATTGAGCGGCTGTCATAACATTATTAACAGCAGATGCTGTCGTGTGAGATGTCAGCGCTTTCTCGTTCATCCCCTGAGACATTTTGGAGACACCAGCACGAGATTCTCGTATCCCATCTAAATACTCTAGCATCTGGAATGAGTAACTTTCTAGGGGAGGTGTAGCCAGAGGCATAATAGCATTAGGTGATTTAACCCTAACCACCCCACCGGGACGTTGGGTTAGCAGGTCATCTAAATTTGCCTGCCCCTCAAGAACTGCATAACGTCCAAAGTTCTGGTTATACATATTGTCCATGAGGTTACGCATCAATGTACTCTTTATCAACTGCAGGTCCATCACTAAATCGGCAACCGACAAGCCAAAGAATTTGTGCGGTATCTTTACTGGAGTTAGAGATACAAATGGTATTTTATCTATCTCATCATTAGCTAGTATCTTGTCACCAACAGTACAAACTTTACGTAACTCAGCGATACCATCCCCATTGAAATCTGTTCTCAAGAAAGATTCATGCAGCCAGTATTCCCTCAGTGCTTCCTCGTTTTCTGAAGCGTTGCCCCAACCCTCAAAGAATTGCGCTGACTTGTCATACTCATACCTAGCCAGTCGCTCGGCTGAATACTCTCCCATGTCCTCACCGCCACCACCTAAATCCTCAACACTGAGATCATCGTCTGGGTACATTTCCCTCAGTTCGGATAAAGTTTTCTTTACGCGATGGCAAACAAACCTCGCGTCTTGCATGATCTTAGCTTCTCTTGATATAAGGAACTCAGAGGGAGGCACATTCTCTACACGAACCTTTCCGCCGTAAGAACCTCTCCTTATTACTATATCATGCTCTACAGATGATTGCTGCTGCATAGGAGCCTGGGGCATCATCCCTGGCTGACCCATTATCGGTGGTGCGCCCGGAAGCATCGGTTCTTGGGGCATCACACCCTCTTGAGGCATCATCGCCTCAGCAACCTGCTCCTCCTCAACAGAGTACCCGTTTTCATATTCACTATGTTCCAGAACCTCTACATCCTTATCTGATATAAGAGCTTCCAGTTCTATATCATTTAAGCCGTGATATTCCTCTCTGTTCCATTCCTCGTACTCATCCCACCATACCTTTACTATCCCGTTTTTAGATAGCAGCGCGTCAGTAAACCACGAGTACAAAACCTCCCAGCCGGGATTATCTTTTGTAAACACATAGTTTACATAATCAGTTGCTTGGTCTGCAGCGGCAACATCCTCAGGCCCGTGCGGGGTGAATTTCACCATTTCGTCACCAGAGGCAAACACTCGCATCAATGATGGCTTTATCCACTCAATAGTATCCGCAACGGTTGAGTCTACAAATTGGCTACGTCCATCTACCTCGTTACCAAATGGCATACCATAATAATATTCCATAGCAGTTTCTCTCTGCTTTGCAATAGTATCACCATAACCTAATGAGTCAGTTATTTCTCCCCGTATACGCGCTAGGAGTTGTTCGTCTGTAAGTCCTTTTGAGGCCATTAAATAATTCCGTAGTTTTTATATTCTAGGTCTTTTGTCCATTGAGGGTCTTTTCCAGACACAGCGTATCTCAAGGACATTACCGAATATCTTGTGGAGGACATAAGATCGTCCCTGATAGGGACTATTTTTCCCTCTTTTCTGTGATACATCCTAAACTCTTCCCACCAGTCTCCAAGTGTAGAAAAAACTTTTAGCTTACCATCTTCCATGCGCTGCAGAATAGACATGATTCCCTCCTCTATGGAGTTACCGCCTTTCTTTTCTCCAAGCGCCGGAGGGTTGGTAAAATGCTCCAGCATCATGTTGCATCCTAAATTCCTATACTGGTCAGCCAGACCAGGATTACCCATAGAGTCTCGTCTATTGCCATCATGGGGATAAGCAATGGGGATAAAATGGGGTCGAGAGCATATAGCTTGAGCGTGAACGGATGGGGCTGCTTTTGACATTCTGTAACAATCATAAATATACACCACATCAGTATCTCTATCCCAAGCTGACCAAACTACGGCTGTCGGGTGATCCCATCCAAAATCTATTCCGGCTATACGGGGCCAGTGATCCTCTATGTGGATAGGGTCTATCATTATTTTCTCTTCCATGATAGGAAACACAAGTCCACTACCAATAGATGGGCGTCCGTATCGGCGCATCTCTCTCTCGTGCGGAGAGTAGGAGGATAGTATCTGCTCCATCACCGCTTCATTTAGATGACCAGCCGAACCGCTCATACTCATTACTTTTTCAGAGGCATCATCCCATGTGGCGTTAGTCAGAGACTGACCCGGACGCAAAGCATTTATAAAAGATGCTACTGTTTCCGTCATCCCGTTTTCTGGGGTAAATGTCATGTAGACCATTCCTTTTCTATCCAGCGTGCGGGTAACTGCCTGAGAGTATAACTCTCTGCTGGGTTCTTCATCCAGCCAAATACAATCTACCGATCTACCTTGCCACTTCTCTACGCCCATCTCGTAGGCTTTAAAGAATAAAGAAGAGTTTCCCCCGCTGACATGACGTATAAGCGCAACGGATTTAGCGTTGGGAACGCCCGGTTTTCGCTCGGTCTTTATGATGCAACTTTTAGGTATAGCGCCCGAACCAAAAGCCTCAGGGTCATCAGGGGAACCCAATAATTCAAACTGTACAATGTCTCTCGTGGTTTCGTTAGAAACCCCACCAGCCCATGCAACGATGGGTTGTGTGTATCTACGTCCCTGCCACCATTTTGGGTAAAGCCCCGTACAGTGATAAGCCATCTCAGCACTACCGCAATAGGATTTACCTATTCGGTTTGCAGCCATTAGCAAGCGCTGGTTTGCGTCTGCCCCTGTTTCGTGAAACCTTTCTTGGTACGGGTACGGGTCGTAAAAGTCTATCTTGTTATATCGTTCTCTACGTCTTAACTCTCTTGCCAGTTCTATTACTTTTTCCAGTTCTCCCCTTGTAGCCGCTGGCGTATGCAGCTTGGGCTTGCCTTTCTGCTCCTGCTCTAGTCGCATAACATTTCCCTGATTTTCCCCATTTCCAACCCTTTTTGCCGCTAGATAAAGTGCAAGACTGTATGGGCATTAGTTTATGAGTCCAGTAACTTTTGTTACATCAGATGTACCGATAAGAGCCTCCAACTCTCTACGCAACTCGTCTGTAGTCGCCTGCTCCACATGAGATATTTCCTGCTTTATGCGTTCTGCTGGCTTCATACCCGCGCGATCCAATACATCTTTGATAGCGCCAAGTTTCACAGATTCAGATTCAGCACCGATAACAAGGGTCTGTAATTGAGATAGTGCAGCAGGAACGCAATCTTGCAGCATCTTCTTTTGACGTTCTTCTATTTCTGAGGAGAACTTATTTTTAAGTTCATAGCCTCTCTGCTTGGGAGATGAATACCCAGCTAACTCAGCAGAAGCAGCCGCATTGCCTGTTAGACAATACTGCTCAATAAATGTTTCCTGTTTCTCAGTGCGCATTTGCTATATCTTGTAACTTCCCGTCCATTTCCTTTATAGAGTGTGATACCATATTTGGCAGAATGAATGGGAAAAATGCGTGGACAACGCTAACAATAGCAAGTAACACCATCTGCAACGCAAGTTTCATAGCGAAACTAAAGTGCGCTACATACGACATATTCTGCTGTTTTAAGTGTCCCATAAATTAGTTCCTCATTCTGTTGTTTTTTCTTTGCTGCTCTTTCTCTTTTTCAATTTGAGCCTGAGTCCTGACGCCAGGGCCAAGAGTTCTATCTGCTGCACGTAGGTAGTGTTGTGGTTTAGCTGATACCTGCTGCGCTGGATAAAGCATTAAAAGCATTGTGTTAATATCCTTGTCAGGTATAATTCCACCAGATTTACGCTTTCCAGGCGCAACACCCTCTCCAAGCCTCTCTAACTCCTCGTGATGAAAGTCGTAGGATTCTGGATCGCCTTTTGATTTCTTTGAGTATAGATTATGTTTTGCTAAAATATCTAAATCAAAAGACATATGACCACCAGTTAAAGAAACAACCCTACCACCCGGCATCCTTTTCCTTATAGCCGACTCAAGCGGCTCTATGCCAGAGCCTAAATCTAACTGGTCATGGGCAAAGTTTGCCATCCTGCCTGTTTCCGGGTTTAGTATGTGAGTCTGTCTAACAGTCCCTGATAGATAATCCCCTGTTTTTGCCATGCTTCCAAACCTAACATGGCCGGAACTTGTGTACGATCCGTCAGCATTTTTTACATTTTTTACGTTATCAGCAATCTCTGTTGCGCCATCACCTTTAGATGGTGTAACAAAAAACTCAGGCTCTTTAGGCCGCTTCACACCTTTCCTATTGTATGCCCCACCAGCTTCTTTCCACTTAGCCAAGTCTGCTGTATAGTCATCAGCAATCTTCTGGTTAACATTCTTTATTTCATTTATAAAGTCATCTGCGGTAAATCTATAACCTCTACCGTACTGACCATACCGGCCCCATTTTGATCTTTTAGTCATCAGGGAGTCCCAAGCCGCTTCCATCGCATGGAATGTGCTTTCCTGCAATTTTGCCTTATGTGAGGCGTTGGAACCTTTAGTTTTGTATGAGGGCCAATCCGGGTTTATCAGTTCATCAGTCCAAGCATAGTTTGGGTTACTGCCATCCAGATTAACCGATTTTGATATACCAGTTCTAGATAAAGCGCCTCCCATCATACCGCCCGTGCTAGCCGTGCTTTCCACTTTGTTTAACATGTTAACCTGCACGCCTGGACTTAAATCGTATTCCTTACGCATTACAGGCGTTATTAAGTCAGCTATCTCGTCCGACACCTTTAAGCCAGTTATAGATAGGGCGTCAGCCATGTTTGGTATAGAGCCATCAGCCCCAACCGAAACCTTTGTCCTTTCTGGAAATACCAATCTAGCAGCAGCCGCCAGTTCTCTTGGTATTGGCTCACCCGACGCTAATGCCTGCCCGAACTGATTAGCCACTTCATTGTAAATAATACGAGCATCTTTTGACGATACTTTCCCAGTTTTTTCTATGTTATTCGTTGCTCTAGCTATCGATGAAGCCGCTGACGGTGTAAATCCTTTTTCAGCTAAAGCCATATAATAAGGAGACATGGCTTGCGTCAGCTTGCTGCCCAGAGCCTCTAATGGCATTACCGCCCCTATTTGCCCAAACTGACCAGCCTTGTTTGCATACCACCCATCTCTGTATATTTTAAGGTGACTTGCTAACTCTTTAGTCGGTACTTTTATCGATCTTATTACGGATGCAGCCCCACCCGGACCTAACAAGCTAGATGTCCAATAAGCCATTTGATTGATCCATTCCGATGTGCCTGGGCTTGCACCAACCATAGACGCTGCCGTTCCAGCACCTTTACCGAACATCTGATAAGGTTTATCCGCCCACTCAAACGCCTTGTTTACATGCTCCATCGCGGCATCGCTTTCTTTTGTGCGCATCCAATCAGGCGTTTTATACCTCTCAGAGCCACGTAGAAGCCCCTCTTTGAACGATCCACCTGTTAACTTAGATACACCGCCCCCAAGAAGAGATAACAAACCACGACCAATATCATGCCCTGTACGTAAAACAGTTAACGGGGCAGCGACAGCGGTATCAACTGCGCTATTTAGCAGCCCATCAAGTAACTCTTTTTCATTAGAGAGCTTATCTTCTTCATCAGGGTGCTTATATTGGGCCATATTAGATTGCGCTTATAAAGGGTAAAATACCAGACTGGTGAGTGTAGACAATATATATCCCAGAGAGAATAAAAAAAGGGGGTCCGGGGGGTATTTCCACACGATCGTCATGGGATATATGCGACGCGCTACACTTTACATAGTGCCGATTATGCGAACCTTGCATATTGTATGGTTATACCGTTACCCACTAGCTGCGTAATGTTGTATATACGCCACATTATGCGTGTTGGTTTGGTTTGAACTGTCGTGTGAGTGTGGGAGATATACATCTATAGCCACACCATATACACCCTATCACCCTACTGTTCTAATTGCGACGCACCCAGGCTCACAGGCGACATGCTGCCATTATTGGCTTGCTACGTGCTGGTTTATACTGTATTGGTATTATTCCATTCACACTATTAGTAGAGAAATTATGATCGAATCCACACTGCTTCTATCAGTAATAGCGCTAGACCTATTCGCTATACTGCTAAATCTAATCGTATCCCGTAGAAATGGTCATGGATACCCAAAAACGATACCGTGGTGGTACTGGTTTTCAATTGCTAAAAAGTATATATTCGGCACTCGATCCAAAAGAGGTATTTTCCAATGCTAGAAATAATAGCCGCATGGATAATAATTATTATCCTAGTAACAATGTTTATCGGCCTACTGGTTTACCCGGTAGCACTGATAATCATATCCACCCTAGTCTCTTTAAATAAACACCGGGAGATAGACCACGATGTATGACACCAGCGAGTTACACCCACATATCAGAGAAATAGTAGAGTCTGATCCGCTATTCAATAGTGCGCCATCACAGCTATTGACTGTCACCAATGCTAAAACAATCAAAGGCCAATCCCTAGGCTACCTAACTGCTATCCTGTACCTATCACCAGCGGATTTGTTATCAGTGCGCCTAAATCTATGCCCTAGCGCTAAACTGGCCGGCTGTATCGACGGTTGTCTAAATACTGCAGGCCGTGGCGCGTTTAATAGCGTACAGCGCGCACGTATGCGTAAAACCCTGTACTGGTGGCAGTACCGCGATGAATTTATGGCGCTACTGGTGCGTGATATTGAGCGTGTACAGCGTATGGCAGACCGTCAAGGTCTAAAGCTAGCCGTGCGACTGAACGGCACATCAGATATACGATGGGAAAAGCAATATATTCAGATTGCGCCATTTAATACCAATGCATCAGACCATCGCACCATTTTTGACCTATTCCCTAACACGCAGTTCTACGACTATACGAAAATACCCGGACGTACCGTACCGTCTAACTATGATTTGACGTTTTCTAGTTCTGCTAGGGTGGAGTTTCAGCCAATACTGGCCAAGCAATTAAAGCATAACCCAACGTCTAGACTGGCTATGGTGACTAAAAACCCATTTATACTAGCTGCAGCGGAATCGGCTGGGCATAGTGGCGACAAGCACGACCTGCGTTTTTTAGACCCTCAGGGTGTCAGAATATTCCTATCTGCTAAAGGTAAAATGAAACACGACAACAGCGGTTTTTGCTACCAATCGCATAACTGGAGATAACCAAATGAAACATAAAGTAGTCGTATCACTATTTGATAAAACTGGTACAGCGGTACAGTCATGGGCGGATGCTGGGTATCAATGCGTGCTGTTTGATACGCAGCACCCTAACGGATTCACCCCTTTGCGCGAAAATATCACAGCCGTTAATTGTGACCTATCGATCGCGCAGCCCACCACAATCCGTGATCTAGTGGCTTCAGCTATACGCGCTAGACATTTCGACCATATAGAAATAGCTTTTGTATTTGCTTTTGTACCGTGTACGCACCTAGCCGTTAGTGGCGCGCGCTGGTTTAAGGGCAAAGGTCTACGCGCACTCGCTAGTAGTATCAATCTATTCGCTACCGCAGCGGATTATTGCGAATACACTGGCGCGCCATACCTGATCGAAAACCCCGTTAGCACTATTAGCACCTACTGGCGCAAGCCCGACCACACGTTTCACCCGTGGCAGTATAGCGGCTATGAGCCGGACGATTGCTACACAAAAAAGACTTGTCTGTGGACTGGTGGCGGGTTTCGTATGCCTAAACCGTATTGCGATCCAGATTGCAAACCTGATGACCGCATACATAAAGCACCACCATCGCCGGAGCGCGCCAATTTTCGCAGCGCTACCCCGCGCGGATTTGCCCGCGCTGTATTCACCTCAAACGCACCAATCCAATCCATCAAACTGGGGAAAGTATGAAAACGTATATCGACATAATCAACGGTCAAACTGTCACCATTACGCGCATTCCACCCACCTATGTTCTGCCGGAGGCCAGCGTACCAGTGCCGTCTTTTATCCACGGCCCGGTAACGCTATCCAGCCACCAGCCTATAATAAATGCGCCAATCTCAATAGAGGAGGAGGTAACGGAGCTACTGTATAGCTAAATCCTCTATTACTCTATGCGGGTATTTTGCGCGGCTGTGTTTTGTCCTGTCGCGCTGTACCTGCGCGCGCGTGAATTTTGGAGCGTGCTTAGCAACTAGGTTGCGATGGCGCTTTGCTGCCCGCTGCGCTTTTGATTCTGATTTATCCATGTTAACTGGTGCCGAGCCTGGAAGTGTTGTATTTTTACAACAAAACAAGACGCAATTGTCTTTTTGACGTATGTGCCACTAGTGGCCGTTGGTACGCTATCAATCTTATCATCCACAGGATATCGGACCTGCCCAGACCGCCACTATGTTAACTGTGGCACTTTAACGATGTTTACGACCCCGTCAGGAGGGCGTTGATTGCGTGGTGCCTTTTTCACCGATGGAACCAGCACTGGAGGTTCATGATTAGACTGTCGGCTTGCAGTTTGTCAAATGTGACAACCATATAACACTTTAGACGCAAGTCTTTGAATTTGTTAGATGTTTTGTGATTTACCGTTTTCATGGTACAATGGTTATAGACTCAGGAGAGAATTATGGAAATGCTAGAGACATATGTTACCGAATGTGAGTATTGCCCTACAGAGGTGGTTATCCCTTTGAGGCGTGGACCCTGGCAGGGCTGGCTAACTAGAGACACCTTTCTGTGTGACGATTGTTACGACATGATTAACGAGGAGGATTAGATGCGCAAACCTAAGCAATTCAAGGCCAGAGGCTACGATGGTGTGTTCTCGCCTCAGCGTAAAGCTCTGGATATCTACGAGGTTGATGATCAGGGGCGCCCTATGTCCCTAATCAAAACCTTTGATCGAGGCGTGCGCAATGCGGCTCAGGCTGAGTCGATTTTTCACACCACCATAAACGCTATAGCTATGTCTAAACTGAGGCGTGATTAAAATGTGTGGTACAATGGATATAGGGAAGATCGAGTGGATCAGGGAGTTTGGCAGAGTGGGCGAGTGGAGAGTAGAGAAGATGGGCAAGCGCCCCGGTGCTAAATACGGGTACCTCCTGTCTAACTCTAAAACGACTTATGTCTCTGTTAACCCCGGCCCATTCACATCACCGGCAGACCGGGATGCACACATACTAGAGGACATCCGAGAAAGGGAGAGCAAACGTGCGTGTAATTAAAACGTCAATCATAACGGGCAACACAGCCAGTATGGACCTCGATGTCACAGAGGCTCAGCTAGTGGCATGGCGTCAGGGCGCGCTAATCCAAGAAGTTATGCCCCACCTATCCGCAGACGAGCGGGAGTTCCTAATCTCTGGCATCACCCCTGCAGAATGGGATGAGCATATGCGAGATTGGGATGAGTGGTCCACCCAACCAACAACAGACGACGAGGAGCGCGATAATGACTGCAACGCTGCCTAAAGGAAAGGCCAACATTTGGGGCGTCAGAAAGAAAACACGAGAGCAGGGGATGTATGACCTTGACCGGATGTTCAGCGCACAATCTGCCGTACACAGTGCTGCCGATGAGGTTATGGATGTCTACAATGATATGATGGATGACGGGGTTACATCGCGTGTAATGGCGGCAGTTGCTGAAAGCGAGGACCATCTGCTGCTTGAGTATTTTCGCGTCGTCACCGCGAAGTTCCACCATCTGGAGGAGTCGTTGTTGCGATTCAACCTAGACAACGAGCATCTGAAAAAGAAATACGTAGCCAAGCACGTTTGGGGTACCAACGGCGACGGCGATGCTGAGGAGTGTCCAACTGGCTCAGCCAATACCTCTCCAGCATCCAGATACAACCCAGACCTACTGTAAAAAACGGCCATATAAAACAATAACTTGCGCCTGGAGTGTTATTAATATGCCAAGAAAAATATTACGCATCGAGCGTGCTTTGCGTCGGATGGAGAGCCTGTTGCGCCAGGCATCCGCTGTAAAGCGACGCACTGGCAGGGTCGAGGTCGAGGCTTTATTGACAAGATCACTGGATTCTGTGGAAGCCATAAAAAAAGCAGGAAATCTGCATAAGCGTGCCGCTGACCGCGCCATCGTTAGCGCCTACCAGATTTACCAGCAGATGCAGAGACTGCATGATGAGCCTGACTTTTTCATAGGCAATGACCGCAACAACCGGGACAGGGTGGTGTCGCTAAGCGAGTCGGAACCCCGGCCTACAGGACACTATAGCCGTGTCTATTGGGACAGCGCTGCGTTAATGGCTGTTCCTAAGGAGAGAGGTGGTGGTTATGATCCTTGGTGGAATCCACCCCCGCCATCAGCAAAATACAGCGATCTGAGCGAGAGCGATTATTGGGTGTACAACTTCGATGAAATGTCGAGCGAGAATGATAAGTATTGGCGGAACCTGCCGTCGAGGGGATAAGGTATGAAAATAATTACAGATTTTGAAGCAGAGGCAGAGACAATATTGCGCAAGGCATCAAATGACTCAGCGCTGCTTGTCCAGTGCATCGATGACGATATCGCAGATGGCGGCACCAGCATGGAAGACCTAAACCTGATGGTGTCCACAATTAGATCAACGATAGAAGATTTAGATTACCATGCTGATGATTTACGAAAGCTGTACAACAGTTGGTATCAGATTAACCTAGACAGGGAAGACAAGCTATCCAATATGGCTTGGGCTGCCGAAAGGGGCGTTAGCTGATGCCTGAGATTACATACGACCAGTTAAAACCCTACCAAAAAATTTCAGACGCTCATCGTTTTGTTGGGCCATCGTCAGATTGGACGCAGGAGGTGTTGGAATACTACCTGCATGGTGAGCAGATCAGGGGCATAAAGCTGCCTTGGCCCCGTATGGATAAGCGGTTTAGACTGCGAGAGCATGAGATAACCGTGCTTGCTGGCCCATCAGGAGCCGGTAAAAGCCTTGTCTGTAGTCAGTTTATGCTTAACGCTATGGAGCAGGGATACCCATGCCTCAGCGTGTCTCTGGAAATGACCGTTAAGTCTCAGTTGGCTAGGGCTTGGCGGCAACGATCTCTAGTCGCTGAACCGGGGTTGGATGAGGGCCTGGATTTTGCTGCGTGGGCGGAGGGTAAACTGTGGTTCTACAACCAGCAGGGCAGTGTAACATTTAACACCCTAATGGCGGTGCTGCGTTACACCACAGAGACTTACGGCGTAAAGTTTGTTGTTGTGGACAGCCTGATGACAGTGGGCGACATTCCTAGCGATGCATGGGAGCAGCAAAAGCGTTTCGTTTGCGCGCTGGCTAATATTGCACGCGACCTAGGCATACACATTATGCTTGTGTGTCACACGAGAAAGACTCAGGACGCCAGTCAACCCCTGTCACGCCACGACGTTAGCGGAAGTTCAGACATCACCAACAGAGTTGACAACGTGCTTATCCTGCAGCGCACGTTTGCTAATGACATGATGAAGCCCGACGCAAAGCTAAACATTGTCAAATGCAGGCATTTTGACCAAGGGGAGGAGTCTATTTCTCTGTGGCTTGATATGGCCTCCCTCAACTACTATAGCGAGGGGGATACCCCTAGGGTGATTGGTAATGAAACCACAATCAGCAAAGCAAAAGGGGAGAAGATTCCAACAGTGGGTGAGATCAGTATTGTTAAAAGTAAACCCAAGCCTGCAGCCGGAGGACATAGAGTCGAGGTCAATGGGAGCGCAGGGGGAGGACTTAATGCTGTCGCCAGCGGCTAGGGCGCTGTTTCCGTACAGCGTTGAGTGCAAAAACCAGGAATCTCTAAACGTATGGAACGCATACGCTCAGGCTGTTGCAAACTGTGGAGATAACCAGCCAGCGTTATTTATAAAACGAAACAGGCACCAGCCCCTAGTTGTGTTGGATGCCGAACACTTTTTACAGTTAGCCGCAGCGTTTGCTGCAACATAGGAGGTGTAATGGAGCCAATAACGATACTAGCAATAGTATTAACCTTTTTAATTTTCACATGGTAGGAGTGATTTATGAGAAATTTAGCAATGGGTAGTCACCCACTAACGTCAATGTTTAGGGAACTGGAAGATTCTTTTTTCTCCCCCCAAAAATATGGCAGAACCATCATAGCCAATCCTGGCACCAAGGATAAGCCAACCATTATTAAGCGCGGCGATTGGGTTGTTAGACATTACAAAGCGTGGCAGGACGAGGATGGAAGCTATCACGAGGAGTTGGTACATGACGAGGATGAAAACATCACCAATCCCGGTGGCACAGGTTAAGGAGAAACCAAATGTTAGACCATGAAGTTCGTTTAAAACGACCATTCCCGTTGCAGAAACTGAGGTGGAGGAGGGGTCAAGGGGGCAGCGGTGAGTTGGTTTACATTACTGCGCGCGATGTAATGGACAGACTGGACGAGGTGTTTGGACCGGAGGGGTGGCAGACATCTTACGCATGGCTGGGTAATCGCATGATCTGTAAGATAGAGTGCCTTATAGATGGTGATTGGATTGCTAAATGCGATGGGGCTGATGACACCAACATAGAGGGTGCCAAAGGCGGCATAAGCGATGCGTTTAAGAGGTGCGGTGTGATGTGGGGTATTTTTAGGTACGCCTATTACAAGGGGGCGTTTAACACATCAAAGCAGCCAGCGGAGTGGGCTACTCCAGATGGCTTTGACAAATTGATGGCTAAACGAGAAAAGAAATCAGTCGAACAATGGCGTGCGCAATACAATATGGCCGCTAGTGGAGAATAATAATGACAAACGGGTTTAAGACAGGGCTGGGCTACGACATTTTCAAAGCCAAATACTCACAGAATCAGTATGAGCAGTGGCCTGATCGCGCTGCTGCGATTGTCAACGATGTTTGCGGCAGTCGGGATGGCACAGACTCACCGCTGATGAGCAGGGATGATTTAGATTACCTGCGTAAATGTATTACTGAGTTCAAGATTATGCCCGGTGGTCGTTATATCTATTATGCAGGGCGTGACAGAACCACAGCTTTTTATAATAACTGTGGCCTGTTGCGCGCGGAGGCCGACACCAGAGAGGAGTGGGGGTCGCTGGTTAAGCGTGTGATGGACTTCACCATGACTGGTGCTGGTATAGGGGTAGATGTATCTAGAATACGGCCAGCAGGACGCACTCTGTCGCGCACAGGGGGTGTATCGTCTGGCCCTATGCCCCTGTTAAACGCCATCAACGAGTGTGGTCGCCAAGTGATGCAGGGTGGTAGCCGCCGCACAGCAGAGTGGGGCAGCCTCAACCACCAGCACGAGGATATCAGGGATTTCATGCACTCTAAAAACTGGCATGATATGAAGATAGCCGGAGACTTAACGGTGGCTGATGCCAAGCGTGAGAATTTTAACTTTGGCGCACCGTTGGATATGATGAACATATCTGTTGGGTATGATGACGCATTTCTGCAGGAAAATACATACAAGCAGGATGTTTTTTTAGATAACTGTAGGCAAGCCATGATGACTGGTGAGCCTGGGTTTAGCTTTAACTTTGGAGATAAAAGTGATGAGACACTTCGCAACGCCTGTACGGAAATTACGAGCGCGGATGATAGTGATGTATGCAATTTGGCTAGTGTCAATTTGGCGAACATTGAAACGATTGAGGAATTCAAAGATGTCGTTCGCGTTGCGTCGAAAATGCTGGTGTGTGGCACGCTTCGCGCGACGCTACCATACGGCAAAGTATACGAGGTCCGTGCCAAAAACAGGCGGCTAGGGTTAGGTATTATGGGGCTGCATGAGTGGCTGCTTACTCGTGGGTACCGATACGAGATCAATGACGAGCTAAAGAAATGGCTAAGGGTATATAAAGATGAGTCAGAACGTAGCGCCAATGTACACTGCGATAGATTTTATCTCTCGCGTCCTAAGGGATATAGAGCAATCGCCCCCACAGGTACAATTTCGATACTTGCAGGGACAACAAGTGGAATTGAACCTATCTACGCCGTCGCATACCGTCGCAGGTACCTTACAGATGGAACCAAATGGAAGTATCAGTATGTCGTTGACGGCACAGCCCAACTCCTTATCGACGGGGGAGTTAAACCAGACGATATAGAATCGGCAGTAGATTTATCCGCAGACCTTGAGCGAAGAATAAAGATGCAGTACGAGATACAAAAGTTTGTAGATCACGGCATCAGTTCAACCATTAATGTCCCTGAGTGGGGTTCAGAGGGTAACAATGAATCTCAGGTAGAGGATGTAGCCAAGTTGATATACAAATACGCGCATGGACTGAGGGGCTTAACATTTTATCCTGATGGAAGTCGAGGCGGTCAGCCTATTACGACGGTTCCTTATGAGGAGGCCAGCAGTAAAAGGGGTGTGGTTTACGAGGACAACAGTGAGGCGCAATGCGTGACGGGCGTATGCGGGATTTAGACCAACACTACAGGATGCTAGACATCGAGCCAATAGATTATATTATGAGCAATAACCTAGACTTTTGTAGCGCTAACATTGTCAAGTACGCCTCACGATGGAGGTTTAAAGGCGACCCTGTTGGCGATCTAAAAAAAGTTATCAGGTATGCTGAAATTCTAATCAACCAACACAACGAGGAACTAATCAACAAGCATGAGGACATACTGTGACAGACCAAATGGCAGAGGATTACCTCCACGCCGAACTATTTCATCAACAACTCCTAGAGGAGCAAATGCAAATGACTGATATGAAAGACAACTCACTGGTTCTTTTCCCCAACGACAAGGAGGGCAACGACAAACGCCCAGACTTTACAGGAAAAGGTCTACTCAACGGTGAGGAATTCCAGGTTAGCGTCTGGAAAAATATCTCTAAGGCTGGCAAGCCATACATGAGCGGCCAGATGCAGCCGCCCTACAATGGTAGCTCAGGCGCGCCAAGGATGTCAGAGGGTTCTGATGCCGAAGATAGCGTGCCGTTTTGAGCCAGTTAATAGAATACTTTAGCGGAGATACAGTAGAGTTAAAGTTTGACGCACGGAAGCATACCTACCTAGTTGATGGTAGGTATGTCCCGTCCGTTACCCAAGTGCTTGACGTTATCAATAAACCAGCGCTTATGCCGTGGGCGGCTAAAGAGGGTGCTAAGTTTTATATGGATAATGTCGAGGAGGGTCTAGAGGACCAAGCTATGGCCGATGGTATACGCACCGCATTCCGCAAGAAATCTTCTGATGCTAGAGATATCGGAGTGATCGTGCATAGGTGGTGTGAAGCTGCTATAAACTGGAAGCTAGGCAATGGTACAGCGCCATCGCTACCAGACAATGAGCAAGCTCAATCGTCTATAGATGGGTTTAGGTTGTGGCTGCAGGAGAATGATGTAGAGTGGTTATCTGCAGAGGAAAAGATTTACCACAACAGATTCAATTACGCAGGCACCGTTGATGCTGTAGCTAACATTAATGGTGAGTTTTGTGTGGTTGATTTCAAAACATCTTCCGGCATTTGGGATGAGTATTTTCTACAGGCCGCTGCATATGCTGACGCGATCTCCTTGGTTTATGGAGAACAGGTGGAGTCCGCTTGGATTCTACGGTTCGATAAAAAATCAGGTAAGTTTGAGTCGGAACGATCCAATGATATAGGTGCGGATTTTCAAGCGTTCTTAGGGGCTATGGAATTGCATGGCAGGCTTAGGGATTTGCGTGAGTCTCGCAAACAAGCAAAAAAGGAGGCGCGCAATGGCGCAAACTAAAAGAGTTAGGTGCGTTGAGTCTGGTAGGGTTTTTAAATCTTTGGTTGCCGCAGGGAAGTCGGTTGGCTTTATGGCAAGCCGTAAAAACGTAGGTTCGCATATAGGCCAAGCTGCTGCCGGTAAAGAAGATACCGCAGGTGGGTATCATTGGGAGTTCCTAGACCCTGTGCAGCCTAAGTTATCCCTAGTTAAGCCATCAGGAGATTACTCACCACCAGTAATAACCGCTAAAGACCCGGTGTACTCATCTGGCAGGAGTAGATTGGGGTGCGATCATTTACGCAGGTGGGTGGTGTTGTCTAAGCAGGACGAGAGCGGTTTAGTACAGTGCTGTGTAGATAAGAAGTGGCGACCAGCCATGTTGATACAGACCGCTCACATAAAGCCGTTTAGAGAGTGTTCAGAAAGTGATAGGTACCACAGGGATAGCAGCTTACCCATGTCTATGGAAATGCACAAGCTCTACGACTTCCATAAATTCACCATCACAACCGATGGTCGCATCAAGGTAACAGACCCGACGTTTTGGTCTGAGTTAACTCAATTAGATGGGCAGAAAATACTAGGCTGGCGTCAGGAAAACGCTAGGTTTTGTAGGGAAGCAGCCTGATGGAAGCGCTTAGCTTGCTGATGTTGTTTGCTGCGATGTATATATTTCTAGTGTGATGGACTGCGATCTAGAATCCATTGATGCCTACTTGTTGGACAAATGTAGATCATCTGAGTATTGCGTTATAAACGAAAAGCCCAGCGGCACTGAATATGTCGTTAGGGTTGGGGAAAGAATCTATGTAATGATTATTCCAGAAATCAAATAAACTTAACGTCCACAACACATCCTGTTGGTAGTGCCGTTATCCCATAAGGTATGGGCTTAGCCTCTCCCTTGGCCTCGTCGGTGTAATCGTCGTAGTCGAGGGTAGAGGCTATTTTTATGGTGGTTTCATCCCTGTCTACAAGCCAGCCCACACTAAAGAAAACAGGACACGCTACCTCGTCTGCCTTTTCCCACCCACTACACGATATTATATCGCGCCACTTTACTACGACTAATGTTTTTTCTTGCGTTCCAACGGCCCTGGCAGAATCCACCCCAGCACCATAGGCGCTAATATCACTAATATTAATAACCAACCCCCCATACTTACGAGATCACCTAAGAGGGTCCAGAAATTATCTGGCGCACAGCTAGCTGCTGTATGCATGTTGCCTCCTTTCGATGGTGTCATTATATCCGCACCTACACTGGTCGCAGATGCACCTACCGCTGAGGCCAGTAGTACAGGAGCAGTCCCCGATGTCGCAATCGACGCAATCGCACCCGCTCCTAACGAGCCCCCGCCTATCATCGCTGCTTTTTTCAGACTGGTGCATCCGGCGATCCAGAGAATAGGGAGTAAACAATAGTAGCGACAATAAGAACTGCGCCTATTGCTAGGATGGGATTTTCTTTCGCCCAGTTTTTTAATGATTCCATTTAACATTTCCTTATTTGCTAAAACATCTACCCGTTATTGGGTCGCACACTTTCATTGGTGCACCAGCGGCCCCTCCCGCTGCTGGTATAAATCTAGGAGCAGCCGGGTCTACATAGGACGGTGGTGGGGTTGTTGGGGCAGTCGGCATTACAGCGCCGGGAACGACTGCTGCCGGTGGTGGTGGAGCTACAACGCTAGGTGCTAACGTCGGAGCCGGGGCAGCCACTGTGGTAGGTGGCTCTATAACTGGCGTGGGGGTTGTTACTGCCAATGGCGGAGCTACAGGGTCCGGTACTGCAGTAGCTGCTGGAACCGCTAGCGGTGGTGCCATAGGGATGGGTGGTGGACCCATAGCTATCGCGGTGGGGTCGCCAGACATCATCCTAGAAAACATTACGGGGTCCATGCCTGGAGGAACGGGCGTACCGGCGGCAGCCGCAGCCTCCACAATTTCAGCCGGGGTTGGGTCAACTGTTCCTGTTATCCAGCTATATCCCGGCGGCCCAGAGGATGTGTGTGATCCTGCTCCCATTGGGGCTCCAAAAGGATCAGGTCCGCTAGGCATCGCAAGCGGGCCTACCATACCCGGCAACATTGCACCCGGTGGCGGGCCTGCCATTACGCTGGGTGATAGTGTTGGTGCTGGACCCCCCACTGTTACCGGGGGCGCTATGCTAGGTGTTATAGACATAATTATTTCTCAAATTGAAATGAATCCCCACAGCCACACGATGTGGTGTCGGGAATTTTAAAATTAAACGTGGATTTAAACGGGTCATCTATCCAGTCGAGAGTCGCCTTTGATAAATACCCCGCCGAGGTGGAGTCTATAACCACGTTCTTGTTCAGCCAGATGTCGTTCTTTTCTGGTCCATTGGTCCTCGCTAAGCCAACCGTGAATCCGCTGCAACCACCGCCATTGACTTCTACCCTTAGATATTCTGCTTCGGACAGAGTTTGGTCTATTTTCTTTTCTGCTGCTGGCGTGATATTCATTGGTCACGGCGATGTCCTAAGTTATCAATTTTAATCGTAAGAGATTTGAGCATGTCTTTTATTTCACTGAACTGTTCGCTGTGTCTCTCGTCTGTTCTGTCCATTCTTTCGGATAGACTTTTCAACTCCATCTTATTAACGACTGTCTCCTGCTCTATGCCAGTAACATAGGTAAAGAACCCAACAGCAATAGCTATGGTGCTGAGTAAGTGGGATACACTGAGACTCTTGCTCATGTGCCATCCGTTCTTTTGCTCTTCCATTAGCGAACCTTTGTAGCTAGGATTTTATCTAGCATTTGCTCTATAGATTGCAGTCTATAGACCATCACATCTAAATCTTTCACAGCCTCTTGTACTTCTTTCTGATCGCCTGTTAATTTTTTTAGATTATGTATTTCAATTCCACATTGCTTCGCTTCGGCCTCTAACGCAGGGATAGCGGTTCCTTGTATACCGGCTAATCTTTCCACCTCTGCCGACAACCCAGAGGCCCACCAGATTGCACCGCACGTTTGTACAATAACAAAGATTATCGCACCGAAAAATTTAGCGTCTATATTCATTTATACTCCTAGCTTTGAGTCTTCGTCTGATGGTTGTTTGGCTGGCAGACTTTCTGCTTCTGTTGCCAACAAAGAATCTTTAGCTGTCATAAATATACAGGACATGCCAAGATTAGGGTTGGCTAAGATAACTGTAGAGGATGGGTTGTTCTTGTTTTCAGTAATAATCATAGCTAATGGAAGTGGATGATCTACAGAGATTTGCATAGTGTAAGCTGGAACCTCATTGTATTTCTCCATTAACTCAAGTATTAGATACTCAGGCCCACCCTTACTACATAGAACTTGCATAGGAACAATCTGTGCAAAGGGCTTGTCTTTTGATGCTATTGCCGTGTTTCCCGCAATAAACATTGTTAACAGTGCAATCAATACAGTCCTCATTTTAACCACCTTTCCTTATAGATTTTACTCTTTTGCTAAACTCAGATTTCAGTTCGATCAACCGTTCATTGATTGAATTTAACTCTTCCCTGTACTCTTTCTTTGTTAGGTCTCCTTTTTCTAGAGCTTTAATAACTCTACCTCTAGCCAAAGATAGCTGTCTCTTCTCGCTCTCAAATTTTAACTTTTCCCGCAATACGTTCTTACCCCTTTCTCCCTGGAAAAGTTTTACGCCAAACCCTGACGCATAAGATGATCCAACCGTATGTTGGTCAGCAGTGGTTTGTTTGCGTCCTTGCTGCGCACGCGCTATCTTTTTTGTAGCGTAGCTGGGGAAAAGATATCTGTCGCCGCCCTCAGTGTTGATCGGCGGAACGGGCCAGTTTGGTATAAAGTTTGACGCCATCTTTCCCAGCCTTTCCCCCTCAGGGACTGGCTTGCCTGTGAATTGATCTATGCCAAGCATTGGATATCCAACAGCGCCAGCACCACCAAAACTAGGTTGCATCCATTGAGGTAATCTTTTGCCGTATATTCCAGCCTGCCCTACACCCTGACTACTGGGGGATGTTTCAAATAAATTACCTCCCGGTTGGACTCGACTCACATCCAAGTACCACTGTCCAAAAGGCATCTTTACCGCTGGGGATGGCATTCCCGGTATACCCATCATTGGTCTACGCCTATCAACATCCATAGACCTGCGTGTTTCATCTATTACCTCTTGAGAGTCAGGACTCATATCCTCACCCATCGCATTTATACCATGCCAGATCAACGCCCACTTAGCCAGCTTGTGTGGCTTACGCATACTGACTTCAGCCAGTCGTGGTACCACGCCATACATGTAAGATATAAATGGCAGAGGTCCATTACGCATAATTTCCAAGGCTGGGGAAGATTTACTGTAATCTACAAACCCCTCCCTAGCTTGGCGCGCTGCCTGGGCTATCGCCTCACCGCGAGGCATACCGCTGTCAACAAGTTTATCCCTAACAGTGCGATACAATCCCATGCGAAAGATATGATCCTCCGCCATATACGCTTTCATCATTGCGTCAGTAGTGTACTTCTTTGTACCCCTAGCCATGCGCATTACCACATGTGGTAGGTTTCTATCCATCCAACCTACTGCGCCCTCTCCACCAGCTAGCCCACTGTACGCGCGTAAAACATTATTAAAGTTTGAGTTTACTTCGTGTCCAACAAAGTCAACACCAAAGACTCCATTTTGCAGAGCCTCCTTGTAGTCGTTACTCTTTGTTTTTAGATCGGCTGCCCCTTTAGCTATGTTGCTCCATTTGCCGTCATAGAAGTCGTACAGGTGTACGTTAGACATTACGTTATTCATATGCACCGCAGGGTTCATACCTGTGCGTGTGCCTTTCCAGAAAGAATTAAACTTAAGGTACGCTTTCCCTATAGGCGTGTCTCGTAGACTACTCTCCTTTAGTTTTAATGTTCGCACTATATCATCATGCACATCTTTACTTACATACATACCACCCAGATCACCAAACTTTTTAGCACCGCCTTTGGTTCCTGTATGCGTGGCTCCGGGTACCCTGTGCGTGTGTTGAGCGGTCCTCTCTACAGAAGCTATACTGGGGTCTTTGGATAGATCGTTCAAAAACCTGTATGCAGCAACATCATTACCCATCAGCATACCAGTTCTGTCTAGCGCTATAGCGGCATCCGTAACCTCATTCATAGCTCCGCGCTCTTGCTGCGTGTAGTCGCGGTTTATAACAACCTTGTTACCTCTGCGCTCTATCTCTCGCCACTCTCCTAACCTATCTGGGCGCACACCAGCGTCCCAATCCGCTACATTAACTTCATCTTTAATACCACGCATCTTTAGCTCATCGCCAATAGTGCGTATTTTCCCATCAGTAGACAGGAACTTTTGCTTATCTGGTCGTAGGTAAGTTCTGTGCAGGTAGGTGTCTACGTTCCTTAGAAATGTCTCAGGATCAAGGACTCCTAAATCTTTTAACTCTCTACCATACTTTGTTACGACATCGCGCACCTCTCCTTTGAGGGCTATCACGGTATCGTCTATAGCATCGTCAGCAGTGCGAACCACCTTGTCATTCGTTAACAGGTCGTACAGCGCTCTACGTACAGGCTCTGGCTCGTTTGCAATTCTTGTCACCAGTTCATTGAACTCCTGCTGAATGACGCTTTTATCACCAAGCATCCTAGATCGCCTAGCAACATACTTATCTGACAGTCCAAAGTCCGGTATAAAAAATCTACCCAGCGTGTCCCTAAATCCTGGTGGGGCTTTCATTATTCCTTTGCCGCCAGCAAATCCCATAGACGCGCCAATCAATACGTTCTTCATCTTGTCTACAGGGCCAGCATCGGGATCAAAGTTAAACCCCGCATAAGACCCAGCCAAACCACCAGCAGCATCTGCTCTGGTAGACACAGCTTTCCACATAGCATCGCCCATGCGGTTGTACATTGGTCCCAACTTCTCCATACCTTTCGATATCGCCGGAGTCATCACGCCTCCAGTCACGCCACCTAAAGCTATCTGTTCAGCACGGGTCATTTTAGATTCTGGCCGATCAAGCATGGTGCCAACCAGAGAGGGGGCTTCCTCATCAACATAGCCAGCGCCAGCAAATAGTGCACCAGTTCCAGCACCAACCTTGGCGTAATGCCTTAGAGCTTTCCACCCTGAGTATAGGTTCTTGCCTTTACCAGCAAGAGGAACAGCCCAGCCAGCAGGATCAACGACAAGACCACCCATGTACGCAGCGGTAACTTTACCACCCCACTCTGGATGCTCCATCAACAGGTTTATCATATTTTGCTGAGCTTTTAACTCCTCAGGCTCTATATCGAGTATCTGCTTTATTCCTCGATATGTGTCTGCCATTCCCATTTTACCAGCAAACCATGTAGCATCTCCCTCATCCCACTCCTCTATAGGTCTGGTGAGATATTCTGGTGGAACGTACCCCGGCTCTGCTGGTGCGCCCATAGCTTTGCCAGCAAACTGAAAAGGGACGGCAGCAGTAGCGGCCCCATACTGCAGAGCTTTACCAATAGAGATTTTATCCTGCCCCTCCTTTGGCCTAAGCATACCAGATAACGGAGCCTCTCTTGTTCGGCTACCATCCTCCTCGTCTTCATACCCGACAAATCTAAGCTCAGCCATCAGGGAATATACTCAAATATTACTCTTTTGTCGCCCACTATTATGATAACCTCTATTGTTCCATCTTCATTCGGCTCTACCTCACCAGCTTCAATAGCTTTCATTGCGTCTGCTTCAGAGTTAAACGTGGGGGTTATTCCAGATGCTTGTTTTTCTGCGCCAGAATTTGCTGCGCCCTGAGAGCTAAAAGATTTATCGCCCCTAGCGTGGAATTGTTTTACAATATTATCTATCTGTAATTTAGCGCTTTCACGCATCTGATCGTCAGTAAATTCCTGCATCAACCCATACATCTCAGGATTCTTTTTCATTTTCTGGAACATAGCTTCGGTTGCAGCTTTCTTGCCCCGCTCTCCCCCACCTGCATTAACGTAGGTTCTCTCAAGCCAATCTATCTCTTTGCTGCCACCACTTGTTGACCCTACCTTTCCTATCCTCCATACACCACTGTAACCATCCTCTGATGGAGAGGTTCCGGGTTCTTTCTGTATGTTTACCGTACCATCAGTCCACCATATTTTATCTGTGCGTGGTGCGCGACCAGACCTGCCAATAGACCACTCTCCAGTGTACCCTAGATCGCTTGGCTTTTCGGTTCGTTTCAATAAAACCTCTCTGCCGTCACCATCTGTCCAGTATACTTTAGTCGGATCAGACGCCTTATACCCTTTAGGACCGCGAGTCCAGTTACCGGGGTAACCCATACCGCTAGGTGTTTCGCCCTGCTTGAGTGTAACTTCTCCACCCTCGCCATTATTCCACACAACTTTTGTTTTCTCTGCGCCTTTCTTGCCCTCGTAGAAGCCATCTCCGTATATCCGAGTAACCTCTGCTAGAGATTCAGCCTGTACATTGTAATCTCCATTGGTAAACCATATCTTGTCTTTCTTCTCCCAAGATGCTGGTACTGAGCCTCTTCGCCAGTTGGCTCCCTCTGGTTTCTTTCTTTGCTGTACTACTTCTACCTGACCATCTGCACCTTTTCGGTACCATTGGTATGTAGTCTGTGATGTTGGGATAGAACCAAAGATTTCACGCATTAGTTTAGGACTGGCACCCAACCTAGCTGCACGATCCCAAGCCTCTTGCTGTGTTTTAGGTGGGTTATACTTTCCATCAGGATAGTAAACCTCTTGCCATATGTTCTGTATGCGCTCCTCTTGGTCGAACTTGTCCAGAGTCTCAAGCATCTGAACCGACCTAGCAATGTATTGTTCTGCTCTGCTTTTACCACCAGTCATAGCAGCGATGACATCAAGCCATGCCGCCTTTTTATAAATCTGGTTGAGTTGGTCTACAAACTTTTTCCTACGTGCAGCAGGGTCATAGGCATACTTGCCCCATGTCTTTTCCAGAGCCGCTTTCTGTGCTGGTGCAACATGCTCAATAGGCAGGCCACCCACATTATTATTGGATTCTGTCTCACCACCACCAGTTACCACTGCTGATGGAGCAGTTTCTTCTTCGGTTGTTGTCGCAGTCGGCGCGGCATCAGACGGTGGCGTTGATTCGGGTTCGCCCGTCGAATACCATAATACCTCTCGATCTCCAGCTTCGGTATTACCATACTCGTCAAGCCCCATTGGATCAATAGGCTCACGACCACCAGCCCCAGTAGCTAGAGCATGGGCTTTAGGACTTCCACCCTCTGCCCAATAATCCTGACCCAAACTATCGCCCATACCATGCGCTTGCATAGCAAACATACCCTCGTTTTCTTTTTCCCTCTCAAAATCTTTTACTGCATGTTCCATTAGCCACTTATCCGCTGCATCTTTTTGGGCATGTTGTTGCAGCCATTGATTAGCTGCGTTCTGCTGCCTCTGCCGCTGGA
>VTLG01005959.1_pt1 | contig 29854 bp, 48 predicted proteins | sample 4694571 | NCBI WGS metagenome assembly VTLG01 (sample SAMN12604809, study PRJNA352737) | marine metagenome | biome: ENVO:00000447; feature: ENVO:00000209|ENVO:00000569|ENVO:01000036; material: ENVO:00002151; isolation source: viral sequences binned using virsorter ...
GTTGATCACTAGCTTCTCGTTAACTCGATCGGCAAGCTTCTGAGCTTCTTCCTCGGTATCATAAGCTTTAAAGTGACCCATGCGAGATCCATCATTCTGTTCACCAATCACGAAATATTTCTCTCCGTAGGTGTGACCTTCTGGATTTCCGGGCTCAGCGTTTTCTGGATTGCTCCAAAGTACGACTAATCCTGGGCGGACGAAAGCGTGTTCGATTTTCATTTGTTCTTGTGTCATGGTCAAAAATAGATCAGATTCTTAGGCTGTTGTAAACCCTTTTTTTCACTTTTTACCAAAAAAAGCAATTTTTGGGTCGAAAAAGGCCCTCAAAAGTGGTTTATTATATAGATGCTTTTCCAATTTTTCAGAAAAAACAAGGCAGAAGAGCGAAAAAACAACCTTTCGAGTCCCGACGAGTGGCTTGTTGATGCGTTATTTCGCGGGCTAAGTTCTTCGGGCGTAAAAGTGAGCCCAATCACAGCGATGGGCGTTTCTACGGTTTATGCGTGCGTCAATGTGATCTCTAAAGCCATCTCCAGCCTTCCGCTGTGCATTTATGAGCTCTCGCCAAATGGCGACAAGCAAAAAGCTTACGACCATCCGCTCTACAACACGCTAACGATCAATCCAGCAAAGAACATGACGACGAGCGAGGTTGTCTGCGCTCTCGTTAGCAATTTGGTGCTAAGAGGGAATTCTTACGCGCTCGTAAGTCGAGACGGTTTGGGCAACGTTAGGCAAATTATGCCGATTGAGCCGTCTGACATGACTCTGCAGGTTCACCCCGTTACCAATGAGCTTGATTATTTGGTTGACGGAAAAAAGGTTGCCCGCAATCGCATTTTGCATCTAAAAGGCTTATCGAGCTCGGGCGTTCTTGGTTTTGATACCACCACTTTGGCGAAAGACACGATTGGCTTGTCTATCGCGCTGCAAGACGATCTCGCTTCTTTCTTTAAGAACGGCGCTAAGATGGGATCCATTCTGCTTTCTGACAAAACGCTGAAAGCAGAGCAGATTCAGAAGCTTCGCGAAGCCTTCGATAGTAGGCACAAGGGAACGGACAACTTATACAAAACGGCGATTCTCACGGACGGCCTTAAGCCTTACACGGAGCGCTTTTCGTATCAAGATGCGCAGCTTGAAGCTCAAAAGAAACTGAATACGCAAGACATCGCTCGCACTTTTGGCGTACCTTTGTCTAAGCTTCAGGTTGAATCCGCTACGCCAAGAGCCAACGTTGAAGAATCAAATCGTGATTTCGTCACTCAGACACTTCGCCCGATTGTCGTCGGCGTCGAGCAGAGTTTGAATTTAAATCTAATCCCTAGCTCCCAACGATCACGCTTTTCCATTGGCTTTAATATGGACGCGCTCTTGCGTGGCAACGTAGAAGCCCGCTATAACGCCTATCGAATAGGTCGCGAATCGGGATTCCTATCCGTCAACGAGATTCGTCGAATGGAAGGTCTCAATGGAATTGGCGAAAAGGGAGACACTTACCTCCAACCCCTAAATTATGGCGAGCTAGGCAGTTCAACGTCGAGTGAGCAAGAGAATAATGAGCAAGACTAAGAAAAAGAAAAAGATTTACGTTTACGACTCGATCGGTGGCGAGGGCATTATGGCTCTCGATATTGTCAAGGAGCTCTCAGATGCCGATGGTGACATCACTGTGCACATCAACAGCGGTGGTGGTTCAGTCTCGCAAGGAATTGCCATCTACAACGCTCTGAAAGAGCATAATGGCGACATCCACGTGAAAGTGGACGGTTTAGCTGCTTCTATCGCTTCCGTTATAGCAATGGCTGGCGACACGATAACCATGGCAGAGGGATCGCTTCTCATGGTTCACTTACCATGGACGATGATAGCTGGAAACGCTAACGATCTACGCAAAGAAGCTGAGGTTTTAGATCAACACATGGAAACGTTGATTGATATCTACGCAAGCAACACTCCGCTCTCTCGCGAAGAGATCGAGGGAATGCTCGCCGAAGAGACTTGGCTTACCGCGGAAGAAGCCTACGAGCTCGGTATGATCACAGATGTTGACGGCGAGCTTAAGCAAGCCGCATGCGTTGACATCGATAGATTCAACAACGCTCCCAACGAACTGCTCGACATCCTAGATCTAAATAGCAAAAGCTTTAGCGAGCCTAGCGAAGAGGTCGAAGAAGAGTGCACCGATGAAGAGTGCAACTGCGAGGACGAAGAAGTTCAAGATTCAGAAGATTTCGCTCGCTTGGAGGCTGCTCGTCAGCGTCTAGCGACACTAAGCAAGCTGGCCAACCTCTAAGCGAACGTCGGCCCAAATCATAACCAAACAACACACAACACACAAAATGAACAAACTGATTGAAAAACGCGCTCAGCTCGTAGCTGATATGCGCAACCTTCTTGACGGTTCAGAAGGCTTGTCCGTTGAGGATCAAGAAAAGTTGGCTAAGATTGAAGCCGACTTTGATTCTACGGAAAAAGCTATCCGCGCCGAAGAGAAACTCGCGAAGGTCGAAGAAAAGCTGTCTTCTATCGTTGAAGAAAGCTATGCGCCTTCTATTGACAAGGAAAACAGCGTTGACGACTACAAGGCTGCTTTCGAAGAATACGCTCGCAAGGGTCTTTCTGCTTTAACTGGCGACAAGCTTGCTGCTTTGCAAGTTGGTACCGACAGCGAAGGCGGTTACATCGTTCCCGAGTCTTTCGAAACTCGCATTGTAGAACTTCTCCAAGTAGCTAACCCATTCCGCGCCGCTGCTAACGTTATCCGCACTGCTTCCGACAGAAATATTCCTGTTGAATCAAGCGTTGGATCGTTTGCTTACGTTGCTGAAGAAGGCGCCTACGGCACTTCAGACCCAGCTTTCTCGCGCGTCACTCTTGGCTCGCACAAAAGCGGTGGTATCATCAAAGTGAGCGAAGAGCTCTTGCAAGACGCATTCTTCAACTTGGAAACTTATCTTTCCAACGTTGCTGGCCGTCGCTTCGCAACGCTCGAAGAAACAAGCATGTGCACAGGAAACGGAACTTCCGCTCCTGAAGGCATCTTCACCCCAACCTACAGCGGCAATGTTACTGGTGCCGTTAGCGCTTCTGCTGCTATCACTGGTGACGATTTGATTGACGTATTCCACTCTTTGGGACGCGCCTACCGTCAGAACGCAACTTGGGTAATGGGCGACGACGCTGTAAAGATCGTTCGCAAGCTCGTTGATAGCGATGGACAATACATCTGGCAGCCGGGCTTGGTCGCTGGAGCACCCGACACCATCTTTGGTCGTCCAGTCATCGTTTCTGAGCAAGCAACTGCTGCTGCTCCAGATGCTAAGTCAATCATCTTCGGAGATCTTCAATACTACACGATCGCTGATCGCGCAGGAATGTCTGTCCAGAAATTGAATGAGCTATACGCAGCCAACGGTCAAGTTGGTTACAAGTTCACGGCACGCAATGACGCCAAAGTCGTTTTGAGCGCAGCCTTCACCTCATTCACTCACGGTGCTGCTTCTTAATCTCTTTGAAGATTAAGTTCACAGTAACCGTTTCAACTCTAGGCGGTCGATACCTCAAAGATCAAGTCTGCGAGGTATCGGCCCACCTAGCCGAGCAATGGATCAAGAATGGTTGGGCCGAGAAGGTTAAGCCATCTCGAGCAAAAAAGCCACGATCCAAGGTAGTATAATAAAGCCCGTCCAATCCAAAGGTCCAAAAATTTAATCAGTGGGGACATCACGGAGAGGGCGGGCTATTACTTTTTTTCTGAAAAACAATGCTTATCTATCACACTTACAAACAAACAGTTGCCCCCACTAGCGAACCAATAACCTTAGCAGAGGCTAAGGCGCAATTACGTGTTGAGAGCGATTTCACCGACGACGATACATGGATCAACACTGCAATCACCGTCGTGAGGGAGCAGGTAGAAGCATTGACGAATAGAGCTCTGATGCCTCAGACGTTTGAGCTAGCGATAGACGGATTTAGCGATGAGATTCAAATACCAAAGCCGCCGTTCAGTAGTTTAACGTCTATTAAATATTATGACGAAGACAACGTGCTTCAAACATTGGCGTCAAGTTATTATTTAGTAAATGATTTCTCGGAGCCCGCAATCATAGCGAGGAAAACCGATCAAACCTATCCCGGCACCTACGATAGATTAGACGCCGTTAGGATAGTTTTCGTCGCTGGGTATGCTGACGCATCATCTGTGCCGACTTCAATAAAGCAGGCCATGTTAATGCTTCTGACGGATTTATATGACAACCGCAGCGCATCAACTAATCAAGCATCATCTGTCGTCGTTAATTGGACGCCAGCTGTCTTGAATTTACTCTCAACATCTAAATCAGTTCTCTACTAATGAGCGAGAAAGCAATAGAAGGCATTGAGCAATGGCTATCAATCGGAAGCAAGGCGGTTACGGTTTTATTCTTGCCATCGCTTTGGGTCTTTCACTTGTATTTAGACAACCACCTAGATGAGCGGTTTAGTTCTCTCAGTGAAGAGATCAAGAACGAATTTGTTCACCGAAAAGATGCGCATTTGTTTGCTAGCAATGGTGAATTTACGACATTCAAAACTTCAATAAGTTCAAACATTCAGACGATTGATGGCAAGGTTGATATTAACGCCGCGAAAGTTGAGGCCCATCAAATCAACATAGATTTAAGGCTTAATGCGATCAAAGAAGATGTCGGCGATATTAAGCAAATTTTGAATAGAAACTATCCAATGTAATGTTAAGCGCTCGGCTAGATATTTATGCCAAAAGTGAGACAGCCAACGCCTATGGTGAAACAGAATTGACAGACTCGCTTTTTAAATCAATTTGGTCTGAAGAGATGCAGATTCAAATGGACGAGACTCTTCGCTCTGATTCAGTGAAAAACTTGGACAAGTATAAGTTCAAGGCTCGTTTCAATAATTGGCTGACAGAGGAGCACGAAATCGAATTTGATGGCGGGCGGATGAAGATTGACAGCATAGAACCCGCTGGCCATCAGCTTCGGCAATGGCTAATAATAAAAGCGACGAGAACATCATGAATCAGCGTTTTAGTATCTTCACTAGAACATCAACACTCAACAGCTATGGCGAGAAAACGGACGCCTTTGTATTTGCTAGCGAGGTTTGGGGAAGAGCGAAGCATAGCGTTTCAGATGATTCTATTTCATCAGATAAGCATCAACCCGTCCACAAGATTGAGTTTAAAGCCCGAAGTTTTCCTGCAACAACTGGCGACCAAATAGAATATGCAGGTTACAGATGGGAAGTTGAGGGAATACGCCGTCGCCATAGATCGAATAACATTACGGTAATTGCGAATCGCTTATATGAAAAAGTGGTTTAAGCCTTGTAATACTTACAAACCGACGGATCAAGCAAATATCTTCAACCATCATAAAAATGCCCGATATAACAGTCAGTAGTAACATCCACACTTTTATGCAGTTGGCAACGAAATCGACTGCCACAAACGACACCCCTAAATTAAATGAAGACAAAATTCATATCGGTAATTCGTCAAATCAATCAACGACTAAATCCTTATCTACAGCTATCTCGGGAGTTGGTGCTGCTATTGTGTCAATATGCACGACAGCTCCTTCGTCGACTCCTTCAAAAGCTGGCGACATATTTATGAACACAACAGCCGGCGACGTCTACATCGCCAAAGGCCCAGCTTCATCCGCTAATTTGGTTCTAGTGTCATGATATATGAGCAGCGAACTTATAGCGATGCTTGGCGGGGGTGTAACGGGATTCATTATGAAACTGATCTCTGCGCAGATGTCGATTCAAGCGAAAGCGATCGACAACATGATCAACCGCCAGAAGTTGGCAGACGATTCAGCGGATCGAGCAGCCAAACGAGGCGGAGACGGTGGAGCTTGGATCCGTCGCATCATAGCGGTTTGCATTTTGTTCTCCGTCATATTTGCCCCGTTCGTCTTGGCGTTTTTCGACATTCCAGTGACGATCGAGAAGGCAAACGGTGGAATTCTATCGTTCTTGGGATTAGGTTTAAACGGATGGAAGAATCTCGAGGGATTTGTTCTGCTTCCGGAAGTTCGGCAGGGAATGTTGGCAATTTTGGGATTTTATTTCGGATCGTCGCAAGTTAAATAACAATGGATATCTCCGACAAAACTTCGATTACTATACCGCTTCGCAATCTAATTGCGTTAATCGCGTTCACGATTGTTTCCGTTACTGGCTACGTCAACATGACCTCTCGCATTGCGTCGCTAGAAAACGGGCAGAATATCAGAGACGTCGAGATTGGCATGAATTCTGAATTCCGTATCAAGTGGCCGCGTGGTGAGTTGGGAGCGCTTCCAGACGATGCCGAACAGAACTTGCGCCTTCAGTATCTTGAGAAAAACGTTGAGGAGTTAGTGGGAGCGGTTGAGCGGCTAAAAGATTATGGCTCGGCTAATTTCGGCTTGGGAGACAAGAAATTCCTAGATGTGAAATAATGGCTGGCATACGTAGATCAAAAGGTGGTTTAGTCCTCAAGGGCACGTCGAGAGTAACGACGAGCAAACGTCACGGCGTGCAAATCGTTGGTGGCGAGAAAGAGCTCATAGATTTGATTGGTGAACTAGGAGATCTAGGCCAACCAAAATGGGTTCTAGGACGTTACGCAGCAGCCATGAAGAAAGCAATGAGGCCAGTACTTAGCATGGCCAAATCACTTGCACCACAAGACACGGGCAATCTAGCCAACTCGCTGACAATCACCTCGAAGAAAACGAAGCGCGCTAGAAATCAAGTTGAGGCTCGCGTGGGTGTGGACGCAGATAAGTTCTTCCTAAAGCGCGATAAGAATTCAGCTACGGGATTCAACGCTGACATCAAAATTCAACCAATGAAATACGTGGCCTCGGTTGAGTTTGGCAACAAGAGGGGAATGCGACCTCGACCTTTCCTTACTCCAGCTTATGATGCTGAAGGCCGTCGCGAACACATTCTCCCACGAATCAATTCATTTATGAAAGACGCAATCAAAAAGCGTACTAAATTCCTGAAGAAAGGCGTACGATGATCCAAGAGCTTAGAACATACATCCTAGACGACACTGCAATAGCCGCGGAAATTGGGACACGTTTCTTTCCGATGAAGGCTGATCAAGTGGACGGGACTGATCCATACGCTGTCTACTATTTCGTCAACAGCACAACCGAGGATACGCACTCAGACAGCGGTCTACTCCGCCGCGATATGCTCAGAATCAATTTACACGCCTCAACGGCTTCTGCCATACTAGATTTGGCAGAGTTATTCAGAACGCGTTTAAGCAATAAGAGAGTGGCTCTCGGGAGCTATGATGCTCACATTGTTTGGGAATCGTTTGCTAACGGTTATTCCGATCAAGATGAGATTCATGATTCCGCAATTACTCTTTCCATCACTTGGAGCTAATGCTCCAAACTAAACCAAAACAACCTAAACCATAGAATACAATGGCTAAATATGCAGCAAACGGCGCAACCATCACAGTTGGTGGTACCGCCATATCGAACGTGGTTTCGTTTGGAGTGCCTTCAGACTCCTCTGACGAAATCGACGTCTCTGATCACAGCTCTGATCGTCGTGCATTTGTCAACGGTCTCGTTGATTCAGATGACATGTCAATCGAGCTCGTCTACGATCCAGCAGACACTGGGCAAGCTACGCTCCGCGACAACGTTGGCGGATCAGCTCAGTCTTTTGTCATCACACTAAGCGGACCCAGCGCTTCCCACATCCACACGTTCAGCGCGTTGGTTAAGGGATTCGCTATCGATCTCCCTGCTGACGGTGCTTTGACAGCTACCGCTACGATCAAGCGCACTGGCGCTGACACGATCAGCTCTTCGTAATCCTTCAAATCCTAGCCGACCGTGAAGGAGCAGACGATAAAAATCAAACTCAACGGGGAAGAGCGCGAAGTCCTAGCTGGCAACGCGGCTCTTCTACGTTTTCGAAAAGCAGGTGGCGATATGGCTTTGATCTCTGAGTTCTCAGCCGAGGACAACAATTCGTTGTTCGATTCGCTAGACGCTATCTGCCAACTCATCTCCGTTAATTTGCTTGGCGAAGCGATGACGCCCGAGGCTATTGCCAACGGAACTGAAATAGCCGAGCTTTTTAACACAGCTGGAGCCCTCTTAAATCAAGTCCCTTGGTTGGTCGGCTCCGAATCAGATAAAGACTAATTGGGCTCCACGACGCAGGGCGACTACGACAAAGCGATGCTAGATGATTTTGCATTCGCTGTAGTTGCTCTGCGTCTACGACCCGACGATTATTGGGCCATGAGCCGAGCCGAGTATATGGCATGCGTGAAGATGTGGAAACGACTAAACGGCATCGACAACGAAGCTGGCAAAACCCAAGAATCAGTCGATAGCTTTTCTAAGTATATTTCGTCCACGTTCGGTGGGCAAACCAAGACACAATAATGGCAAAAGTCCCTACAGTTTACCTAGCCGTCAAGGCGGACACCGGTGAAGTCCGCAAGAATATGAACGAAGCGCAGAAAGCGTTTCTAGGCTTCAAGGACAGTGTGAAGAAAACGCGGGGCGCGGGTAGATCGTTTGCTAAAGACATGGCTAGCATGGCAACGGGAGCGATAGCCGCAACGGTATCCTTTCAAGCTGTAAGCAATGCGATAGCCAACATGATTCGGGACGTCGCGACGATGCAGACGCTTAAGGTTCAGCTCGAGACCGCTACGGGATCAGCTGCCAAAGCCGACGCTAAGTTCACTGAACTATCAAAAACCGCTTCTAAGTTACCTCTGTCACTCGAGGAGACAACGGAATCATTCATCCGGCTGCAGAACATGGGGCTGGACGCTTCTGAGCGCTCTTTGATTTCTTTCACTAACACGGCATCAGCCATGGGTAAAAGCCTCACGCAGTTCGTTGAGGCTGTTGCTGACGCAAACACCCGTGAGTTCGAGCGATTAAAAGAATTCGGCATCAAGGCCAAGAACGAAGGTGAAACAATCAAGTTCATTTTCCAAGGTACCGAGACAGTAGTCAAAAACGCATCCGACGACATCGTAGAATACTTGACCCGCATCGGTGAGGTTCAGTTCGCTGGCGCAGCTGAGAAGCAAATGAACACGCTTGCAGGAGCTCTCTCGAATGTCAAGGACGCTTTATTCCAGTTGAATGTTGAGCTTGGCGAAGAGACCGGCGGATTCCTGCAGTCACGTCTAGCCATCCTTGAGGGTAATCTGAGAGGACTCAAGGCCGTTGTCGAAGACATCAAATTTGACGAGACCCAACTTGATAAGCTAACGGCCAACGATCTTCCCCCGCTAGAGAGAGCTCTAGGCGAAGCGCTTCTCAAGCTCGAGAAAATGGAAGGCCTAACCGGTCGCGCTGCTAAGGGATTTGGCACACAGAAGAAACTCGTTGCTGATCTATCCGCTGCCTATGAGCGGATCACAATGGAGGCTGAGAAGCAACGCTTAGCTGCTATCGACATCGCTGAAGCTAAGAAAGCAGAGAAAGAAGCTGAATTCCAAAAGACTTCTAGCGCAGAAGCTGCTGCGGCATTAGCTGAGGCTGAAGCTGAGCTCGCCCTAGCTAGAGCCAAGAGAGAAGAGGACACTGTCTTCCTAATTGGTGAACGTGTTCGCCTAGAAGAAAAAGCCGTTCAGCTAGGACTGAAGCTCGCTAAGATGAAAGAAGGCGGATTTAGCTCTGCTGAGATCGAGTCTGTCAAGGAAGAGTACATCAACACTTGGAACGAAGCTGACTCTCTAGGAACAAGCATCGATAAGGTTGCTGAAAAGAGCAAGAAAATGCAGCAGTCCATTGAGCAGTTCGCTGATGCGGCCAAGAGAGGTTTCGCTGAAGCAATCGTCGAGGGCAAGGGATTTAAGGGCATACTGGAGTCGATCCTTAAGGAATTCGCCAAGACTCAGATATTGATGGCGCTAGGCGGCTTTGGTGGTAGCGGAAAAGCTGGCAGTGGTATCCTCGGCGGTATCGGCAAAGCATTTGGCGGCCCTCGAGCTAATGGCGGACCGGTTATGGCTAATACGCCTTACTTGGTTGGTGAGAAAGGTCCCGAGCTTTTTGTTCCATCGGGATCGGGATCAATTACGCCTAACGATAGAATGCTAGGCGGGGATTCTATTCGAGTTGTCAACAATTTTTCCATAACTGGCGGCAACGAAGAAATGCAGTCAATGATCGCTCAGTCCGTTTCGACCTCGGTTCAGCTGGCGGTTTCCAAGATTCAAGATAATAAACGCAGGAGAGTGAACTAATGCCAACCATACCAACGACACCATCATTCCAATCAGTCAGTGTAAGCCGCTCGAGGATAACTCCCTCGACCAAGAGCCCATTTACTGGCGACATTCAAGTCTACGAATGGGCTGGCAGCGATAAGTGGCAATTTGACGCCGTTCTGCCCCCGATCAAAGATAACACGCAAAAAGCCAATTGGATCCAGTTTCTGATGGATTTGGAAGGAATGAGCGAAAGCTTCACATTTGATTTGAACGCAGCAAGCGGAGCGTTATACGACTACGCGCAGGGGCAAACAACCGGCTACCCCACAAGCTGGATTGCTCGCGAACCAATGCAGAGTTGGTCGATTGATTCGGCTGGCTTGTTGGTTGGCATAATTATCAAAGCTATCGAGGCATAACTATGGCACGTAATTTGGAATCAACGACGAGCGCTAATCTCGCATTGGGCGTTGTTCAGCCAGCTTTTTTCGTCACATTTGAATTCCCTACGGGCGACACGCGTTGGTGGACCGGATCAAGCTCGATTAGCTGGGATGACGGAACGGGCGACGGTGCTCAATCGTTCATCGGCTTGGGCAACATCACGAATATTGAGCTCCCAACAGAGACTCAAGACGGTTCAGCTCAAGGCCTCAATTTCGGGATTAGTGGAATACCATCATCAAATACTAGCTTGGCATTGACTGAGAATTATCAGAATTCACCCGTGACCGTTTGGCTCGCTACCATGTCAGATGCCACAACGATCAGCGGAACGCCATATCAGATGTTCTACGGCCTCGTAGATGTGATGGAGATGACTGATGACGGTAGCACCGCTGCGATAACTGTAAAAACTGAGGGCTTCGCCTATGGAGTTGGGCCTAGCGAAGCTCGTCGAACAGAACAAGATCAAGTTGAGCGCTACAGCACCGACCGATCGCTTCGCTACGTAGCGCGCCTAGAGGAGCAAGAGTTCTTGTGGGGCGTTAAAGAGTGATGGATTGGGGAAATAACTGTTGGCATCAAGCTCTTGCCCGTATAAATTTACCCGACGAATTTAAGCACGTTAACACGAGCTTGGCCGTCGCAAGACGCCTAAAGCCGTCAGGCTCCATAGAATCGTTTTTGTCTTCTCTTACATACCTTCAGCAAGTTGACGTCAAAAAAGCCATTGTGGGCGACCTAATGGTCTATAGGTGGTCGCCTAGGCTTTTAGACTTCACCATGGCTGTAAATTTAGACGGGCTAGTCTCGATTGGTCCGTCAGATTATTACCAATCGCATTTTAGAACATTAGACGCCAACGCGGCTTTCACACCATGCCACAAGGAATCATACCAACACTCACAAGCTTCTTTGGAGCTGTAACGGGCTCATCTGTCGCCGCGACCGTATTAGCTCACATCACCGTCGCCGCTGTATCCATGGTCGGTGCCAATCTAATGGCGCCCAAGTTAGATTTTGGCAACGTTGATACCCGAACATCGCTGAACGTCAGAGGACGCAATCAGCGCTCTGCTACGACGAATCGTCAATACATCTACGGTCAAGTGAAAGTTGGCGGGACGGTTGCTTACATGGGTACGAGTGGCACTGACAACGAATTTTTGCACATGGTGCTAGTCCATTGCGACCATGAAGTCGAGGAGCTAGGTGATCTCTACGTGAACGGAGAATTGATCCCGATGGCTAGCGGCAGCGAGGGATCGCTGAGAACCACAGACACATCTAGCACATTTGGATCCAGCCTAGCAGACAGATACAACGGCTCACTTTACATAGCCGATCACTTAGGCGGACCTAGCCAAACCACAGCCAACAGCACGCTTGACACTGCTGTCGGTGCAGATATAAATAGCTCTGATGCGTTTCGGGGCATGGCATATACTTACATCAGAATGGAATTGAAGCAAGGCGAGGATAATGCCTTTCCTTCTGGAATACCTCAATTTCAGCGCGTCGTTAAGGGCATGAAAGTTTATGATCCTCGCGAGGCCGGTCACGACGCCGCTGATAGCACAACTTGGGAATACAGCTCAAACTGGGCTCTCTGCACCGCTCACTTTCTTCAATCTGAATTTGGCTACGGTCGCTATGGCCTAAGCTACGACGAGATTAACGAAACTGAGTTGACAGCTTCAGCTAACGATGCCGGAACGACTATCGACGAGTTTTACACCGCTTGGTCCGCTAGCGAAGAAATCCCTAGGGAATATTTCGAGCGTGTCCTAGACGGATGGGTAATGCAAGCCATGACGCTGGGAACAACTGGCGGAACAGCGCCAAGCTTGACGGGATTGTCTCAGTACGACGAGGTCTCGGATGGGACGGTCACATGGCGATTGGCTCGTGTCTCAACAAATTCAGCTCTGCGCTACGAATTGAACGGCATGGTTGATTCCCATGAGGATCCAATCGAAGTACTGCGCAAGATGAAGACAGCGGCAAGCGGAATGGTTGAATATGTTGGCGGGGAGTGGATTATTCGCTCGGGTCGATATATCGCGCCAACCATAACGCTCAGCGAATCCGATTTCGCAAGCGGGATCAGCGGCACGACCAAAGACGATCGGACCAATTCGGTTAATACGATCAAGGGCGTTATAGCCGACAAGCACGACTATCACCAAGTGATTGACGTCCCGAGCGTGACGAATTCAACCTTTGTCACTGAGGATGGCGGGCTTGAATCAACCAAAGAGATGCAGCTGCTATTTACCAACAGTCACAAGACAGCGCAGAGGTTATTTAAGATTGAGCTAAATAAGTCTAGACAATCAATCAGCCATAGAGCCAGCTTTACCTCTAAAGCCATGCAGCTTCAGGTTGGTGATACATTCCAGTTGAATTTCGCAAAGTACGGCTACAGCAACAAGATCTTTGAGGTTTGGTCTCATCAGCTCGTCATTAACAACGGCGCCCTTGAGGTTCAGATGGATTTCCGTGAGACCGCTCTCGATCCAGCTCCCAACACCACGCTCCCTAGTCCCTTCGACGTTCCAGTTGGACCTACACCCACAATCACGTCCGGCACCGCCACATTGGTTCAGACAGCTGACGGGACGATCAGCCCCACCATGCACGTTGATTGGACTCCAGCAACAGATGCTAATGTGATCGCCTACGAGCTACGCTGGGAGCGTTTTAGCGGTCAACATGAATACATGACCATCAACGGGCAAGATAGCGCAACGGCTATCATAGGCGGAGTTGTTGAGGGAGACAGCTATGACGTCGAGATTCGGTGCATCACCTCTCTGAAGATCGGAGCATGGGGAACGACCACAAATCACACGGTCGTTGGTAAATCTGCCGCTCCCACTGCTCCGACGGGATTCGCTGCCACAGCCATCGTCGAAGGCGTTAAGCTGAGCATGGACGAACATCCCGACATCGATTTCAAGCAGTTCTTAATCTTTCAGAATACAACCAACTCGAAGCCCGGTTCTCATTCCTACGTCACCACAGACACGACCAAGACGATCACGGGCTTAACAGCTGGGCAACAGTACTATTTTTGGCTAGAAGCTGAGGATACAACCGAACATACGACAGCAGCTGCATCGGGCGTAAACGCAACCCCCACAGCAACAGCGGCTGCCGATGTAACTGGCTTGGGTGATTTAGCAACCCAAGACACTGCTGATTTTGCGACCGATGTAACGGGATCAGAGAAGCCGGCGAATAACGCAACCAACAACGGCACGACGATTGACACGAGCGGAAACCTAAATGATTCTGTTAACGTCAACTCTTCTGGTGCTTTAAAAGTGGGCAAAACTAGCTCGGCTAGTACGACCTCTGGATTCTGGCTCGGTACGGATGGATCAAGTGATTACGATTTCCACATTGGCAACACAAGCAAGAGCTTCAAATGGGACGGCTCTGCTGGAGAGTTGAGCATCACGGGCGATGTCGACATACACGTCGATAATGCGTTTTCTGTCTCCGAAAAAATCCTAGCGACTGGCAATGCTTCATATGATGAATGGCAAGGCCCGTCGGTAACGGGAGCAGGCTTGTTCTCTCAAAGTCCAGAAGGCTCTGATTCGTCGATGGGTCTGCTTAACGTCGGAGCCGCTGCGAATACAGATATTGATCTATTTGCGGCGTTTACGGATGGCACTTACGCATCCAAAACTGCAGTCGGCGGCGAGAGACATTTTGATATAGAGGTTCACGGATACGACGGAACTAACTACAAAAGAGGCGGAACGATACAGATAGACATTCAAGGGCCAGTATCTAGCAGCCATACATATGCTAGGTCGGACATAGGAATTTTTCCTAAATCGACCAGCGGCGGGGACGATTCTTATCTATTCACTCCAACTGGATTGGTCTTTACGCGTAGTGCTGGCTTATATGAGGCAACGCTTCGGAACGATGGAGCTAATGACCGATTAACCGCTGACAATTTCAGGGTCGCATATGATCTAACGATTGACGGAAGGCTCTACGACGGCCAAGCCACTCCTAGCTCTGGCACATCCGGCCAAGTGCTTTCCTCAACCGGATCAGCCACGGAGTGGATCGACCTTGCCGCTGGTCAATGGTCGGTATCGGGTTCGGATATTTACTATACCACGGGCAACGTTGGTATTGGCCAGTCGAGCCCGTCCTACGCATTACACATCTCTGAATCGTCAACGGATTTTGCTGCTCTCATTGCTAATAGCACAAGCAGCGGAAACGGTTTAAAAATCGATGCTGGCGATAATTCTGGCGACCGCATTCTGCAACTGAATGACAAAGATGGAAACGAAAAGTTGAGAGTCTCGGCGATTGGTCGGGTTGGGGTAAACAACAGCAGCCCAAGCGCGGCTCTCGATGTCACGGGTGAGCTTGAACTATCGAGTCACGCAACATTGTCGAGCAACCTCTATTTGAAACGCGATTCTGATGCTTGGACGACAACATCGACGTGGCTCAATGTCGGTGACTATGGCGTCATCAACCACGGTGGAGCATATGCTCTAGTTATAAACGGCAACGGGTATCGAAACAACAGCGGCCAATGGTCGTCGTTCAGTCAAAACAGCAAGACTGGTGCCTCTCAAATCTGGCAATACCCCGCGGGGTACATGACATTCAACGCAAACACATCTTGGGCCACGGGATCATCAACGGTTGTGTCGGAGAGAATGCGCATACATGGAGACGGCTCTGTTTCGATCGGTACCACCTCGGGCGGTTCTAAGTTACGCGTAAACGGCACAACTAGGATTGAGGACGTGCTGACATTGGGCGACGTTGGATCAGAAGGCGGTCACATCGACATCCTCGATCATAACAATACGACCACTAACAAGCTCTCAATCGACGTTGATTCCGCCGGAAATGGCCGAGTCTTTAATCTAGGCAACGGCGATTTGAAATTGGGCAATTTAACTGGCGGCACGGGCGACACTGAAATCTATTGCAACGCTGCTTTGAAAATCCACGTTAAATCAACGGAAGTTGACATCGCTGATGATTTAAATGTCGCCGGAGATTTAGATGTCACAGGCATTAAAAATTTCCGCATTGCCCATCCGGTTCGAGACAGCCATGACCTTCGCCATACTTGCGTTGAATCTCCTCAAGCTGATTTGACCTACCGCGGGGCTGCCACGCTCATCGATGGAACAGTGCAAGTCGATTTAGATTCAGAATTCGGCATGACAGCTGGTACGTTCGCGGCTCTCAACGAAGATGTGCAAGTTTTTGTCCAAAACGAAAGCGGATGGGATGGCGTGCGCGGATCAGTCAACGAAGGCGTGTTGACTATCAACTGCGAAGATTTAGACTCTACGGATTCGGTCGGTTGGCTCGTAATAGGGCGACGGACGAATGTAACAATCGAGCTAGAACCCCAATCAAGATCAAGATGAATATAAACGAAAAAATTGCAGCGATCGATGCTGAAATCGAAGCGCTCGACAGTGAGCTTGCTACGTCACGCGAACGAATGGTTGAATTGACAACTGAGATTCGTGAGTTGAACGAGCGCATTGGCGAGATACCCGCGGAGAAAGCTACAAAGCAAGAAGTCAAATCCACTTTGGAATCTATTGACGCCTAGCTTTTTCTAGGAGGTCCCCACTGATAAGAAAGAGCCCCCAACCATTGCGGAAGGGGGCTCTTTTATTTTAAATATTTCGCTTTAAGATCTGTGCATATTCATCACGCTCTCAACCATCCGACGAGCGGCTAGGGGTGAGATATCGTGGGCTAGTACAAGCTCATCGGTTAGTCTATTGAGGTTTGGCTTCATTCCAAGCTTCTCGCGCTTCTCGATAAGAGGCTCGAGGAATCTTGTAGCTTCCTCGCTGTTAATTTTGCTGAATAGATTCTCGTGGTAAGTTTTGTTGTTCATGATGGTAATAGATCAGATTCTCTAGCCCTTGTAAACCCTTTTTTTCAAAAAAGATTGTTTTTTTTATCTACTCAGTCGAGTAGACGAATCGACAGCATAGTGATTCTATATCTTCTATTGACGTCAAGCTCTCGAGAATGTCGTCGTAGTTAAATAGAGAGCTAACTGTAATCTCACCCTCCTCCGTTCTCCAGCAAAAGGCTTGCTCGCGTCCGTCGCATTCTAGCGTAGAAGCGTAAGCGCCCATGTCTTCGTGGTAAAGCTCCTCAGTAAGCTCGTAGTTCAAGCATTTCTCTTTGGAGAGTTGTTTTAGTGTCGTTGATTTGTTCATAGGAAGGATAGAATCAGAATTCGGGGGCTTTGTAAACCCCCAAATTCCTTTTTTTTTAATTTTATCCAAAGCGATACTTGTAGCAAGCGCTCTCTTCGAAGGAAACCGTGGTCCCCTCTTCGACGTTGTGAACTTGAACCTCGCGGTTTGGAATTTCGTGCCACGACTTGAGCATCTTCCAGCCCTCTATTCTATTAGGCACGCAATCGGGCCAGAATTCGTCGCCGCTATACCTATTCCTCAATGTGAAGGTGACGTGGTCGCTAATGCAGCCCGTTCCAACCTCGATGGTGAAGATGTCGCCGGGGTGGATATTCACCTTACCGTCTTTTACTCTTTCCTTGCGGAAGTCTTTTTTAGTTTTCGTGTTAGTCATAATGAGAGGATAGGAACATATTTCACCCCCCTTGTAAACCCCTAAATTCATTTTTTTTCAAAATAATTCCTCTTGATCGTTTTTGATCTCCCCCACAACAGCTGAAGCCACATCCTCGTGCCTAACCTTTCGGCTTAACCTTAGGCCAGCCATGCTAGTAACTCGACTGATAGCTACATAAAGCAGTCCCGTCGTGAATGGCTTCGTAGGCGGTAGGTCAATGTAAACGCGATTGAGAGTGGATCCTTGCGAGCTGTGGATTGTCATCGCCCAACCTAACACAACGGGGAAGGCCTTGAACTGTCCGCTCTTGATTTGCTCTAAATTCATGTCTGAATTGACCGTCCACTTGTGTTGAGACCAAACCTTCTTAGGTAGGTTGATCATCCCACGACCGTCTACATCTATCAACATCCGTCCGTATTTGTCGACGCCGTAGTAAGTGCCTTGATCGCCATTGACGCAGCTCTGAAGCTCATTGCCAACCTTCCACGACCCATTTGCCTTGACGACAACGCGAGCGCCTCTACGAAGCTTTAGCGGCTTGACGGGATCCTCTCCCGCCCAATCCTTCTTCTCTACAGCGAACTCAAATTCCTCGCCAATCAACTTAGATAGCTCTCTCTCGTTCACTCTCTTAGCGATTGCTCGATACGGTGTGAGAGTAACGCTCTTGGGGTGAGGTCGTCCTACGCAACCGTTGAGGATGCGAAGGTCGAGATTGGATTGCTGTCCCGTTCTGATCCTCGAGAACAATTCGCCCTCAGCCCTAGATTGTTGGCGGAATATGCGAGTGAGTGAGTAAGTCTTGACTCCTTGAAGCGATCGAGATTGGTCTATTCCGTAAGGAGCATCGTAATCCCACGCAGCAAAGGCTTCTTCGTCCTCGCTAGACGCTACGGGCGGCAACTGTCCGTTGTCACCAACTAAGAGCATTCCGCAACCGCCAAATGGTCTTGAGCACTTTCTAGCGTGCTTTAGAGCTGAATCTATGAAGTCGAGATGATCAGCGCGCAACATCGAGCACTCATCGATAACGATCCAATCAGCCCTAACCAAAGGCGAAGCCTTCTTCCCACCAAAGAAGCGAGTGGCTATATCTGACCGACGAAGCACAGTGCATTTCACATTGGGATCCAGCGGAAATCCCGAAGGCATACCAAATGTCTTGTGAACAGTTTGACCACCTATCAAGCTCGCTGCCAATCCCGTTGGCGCGCAATAGACGATGCGTGAGCTCACTTGCTTTAGCTCGTTCACGACAACGCTCTTTCCCGAGCCAGCGGGGCCGGATACGCGAATCACGCGCTCTAACCCCGATTGAATAGTTTTGATAACAGCCTCTTGCTCCTCAGTCAAATCCATAGTGATCGTAGCTCTTCCCTACGGTCTTCTGGCAATTTGTAAAGCCTTTTTTTTAGATTAGCGCAACCTTTAGAAAAAGCTGTTCGAACTTGCGCGATCGTTAATTTCAATTCATCCGCTATCGCCGTCAGAGAAAAGCCTTCGCATCGTAGTCTTAATATTTCGCGCTGCCTATCGTTTTTGACGAAATCAATCAGCTCATACAAATCCGTCCAATCCTTTTTTGGGTAGCTAACGGGTTCGCCATCATAGGGGATGACGTCAACGGTCGAATTTTTGATTGCCTTCTTGGCTAAGTAGACTGCTTTCTTTTTCAAGTAGCGAACATTCCATCGCTCTTTGTCATCTTTCAGCTTAAGCAAGCCCAACCAAACCGTGTTGTTGATGTCATCTGCTTCGCACGTATTGTGCGCAGTCCACGCTCCACTGATAACCTTGACGAAGCTAAGCATTGATTCCTCAATTGATTTATCACGTATCGCTTCGGTGATATAAGCCTCAGCCTCTTCACTTGGCATGCTAGAGTTGATCACGATTTCGCCATCGAGCTCAATCCATTGATCTCCAAAGCCAAGATCAACTCGCATTATCGTTGACCTTTCTGTCGTTGAGCATGGCTAGAGCTAAAAGAGAGTAGCCAATCAAATCTTTGTAGGCATCCTCGACGCCTTCGTTCGTAACGGATAGCTTTCCGTTTTTGCAGAACGTTTGGATTCGTTTCATCTTATCACCCATGCGGACGGATAGACCCACAATTGGATCAACGCCAAAATCGGACGACTGCTCAAAGTTAGCGAATGGCGATTCGCCTCCAGTGTAGTCGTTGTTCTTTCGTTCCATCAAGTTGAGAATTCCTCTTGAGGTGCTCTCACAGAATGCGATTAGTTGTTCGTTAGTCATAAATTTCAATTCTTGTTAGCTTCGTCAAATAGTTTCAGTGTTATTAAGCATCCGATGCCGCCGCCAATCCCCATGGGAATGACGACGCTCCAGCCGTCAACGATTATTCTGCTGACGACCAAAACTTCGCACGCTGCCATTGCGAGCGATACGAAGGGAATCATCATTCGCTTGCGATTCATCACATTGAGCTGTTGCCAACTCTTGAGACTTACAGCGAAAGCGTAGCCCAAAAATGCCATCAATAGACCATACATGCTAAAGCTCCATTAAGTGATTTGTGCACGTTTTGCCGTGCTCGACTGTTGCGCATCCTATCGCGGGCTTCTTTCCCGATTTGGCATACGCCATTGCATAAGCTTCGTGATCAATACCGCAGCCAACTTGACAGCCGAAAATCTTGAAATTCGCGCCAACAACCCATTCAGTGTAGCATTGCGTGTGAAGATGACCTTGAACGGTCGACATCATGTCGGTCTTGCATTTGACGCGAGCAGTGCCAGCTTCTCCGTGGATATATTGCACGTTGTCAATGACTTCGCGCTCGACAAAATTCCAACCTTCCGTCCCCAACACTTCAGCATAATCGCGAACCCATCGCTTGCTCACGCCAGCCGAAAAGGCTTGGCGACGAACGAGGCGATCGTGGTTGCCGATTAAAACCGTAGCTTCTGGAAACGCCAAATACCATTTGCGAATCCGTTTGATTGCCAAATCTAGCTCATCGCCAGCTGACATCCCATCGGGATCCGTTTCATGATACGACGAATAGTGGTTATCGATACAGTCGCCGATAAATACAACTCTATTGCAACCAACCTTACGATCAACATTTTTGCAGAATCTCAAATATCGATCCAAGCAAAAAGGCTCGTGAAGATCTCCAATAACTAGCACCTTGCTCATAATCTCTTATAGGCATCATTGATATCTCTAACCACTTCCTCAAATGGTTGTTGCATAAGCTTGCTTGTTAAGTTAATTATAGCAGCGAGCTCGATTGAGCATCGTTGCATTTCGGTAAGATTAGACTCTTTTGGCGCTGACGCGATGCCTTGCGAGTTAATTGAATCCTTCTTAGTTAGGTCAATTGCAGCTACACTATCGTGCCCATCTTCAATTTGCTCGTAGACATCACGCCCATGAGCTTGTTCCCTAGCCTCAAATCCGCCAGCCTTCAGAATTGTTCCAACTCCATTGACCGTTGTTGAATCTAGTACGACGGCAACGAATTCGCTTCCGTCCTTGCGCTCGAGGAGAAGGCGGCGTTTACCGCCCTCTCCCTTTGCAATCTTTATTACTGTCCCTTGGATAAACCTCATTCGCTACCCTCAGCTTCAGTTGATTCCTCGGTTTTAGGCTTCTCGAAGAATTCAAAGATGAGTTTCATCTCGTTGGGAGTTATCCCCGAAATGCCGCTCATGTTAAATGGCGTGATGGTTTGCTTGCCTTCGTTAATCTCTCCTAGTGCCACTAGAATCGACATCGCCGTTTCTGAAGCCATAGGTACGTTGCGCAAGCGATTCAACACTTGTATTAGTTTATCTATATCCATTGAGTTTTTGGTTATTCGTCTTCCATCATCTCTTGAGCAATTTTAGCTTTCAAATCGTAGAGAGTTTGCTCGTCGGCATCATCGTGATTAATGGGATTCGCATCCTCATCAGTCTCTTGTGCCGAATACCATCCCATCGACCAAGCTTCGCCTCGGTCGCTGTTTGGTGAATAGGGGCAGCGAGTTACGCTTTTGAAATAATCGCGAACCCCTTGTTGGTAGTAGTGGTTGTTTTCCATAGTTGTCCTTTCTTAGAATGCTAAATCTTCGCCTTCGGCGACTTCTACTTCGATCGAGGCGACATCGCCTTCGTTGTCAATTCCGAGGAAAGTATCGACGCGTTGAATAAACGCATCGAGCTCTCCGTCAAAAGCAGCTTCCATCGCTGAGTTGTCCCTAACCTTACGGCCGAACTTCTCCTCGATGGTTGGCTTAGGCAAGCCTTTGAACCACTTCGCTTCAGCATCGTATGGCCAACGTTGAGCCAAACGATCGGATCCTTGATTGACGTACAGAGCGGTCGGCACGACGCGCTTGCCGTACTTATTCGTCCACGCCTTTTTCTCGTTTAGAACAACTCTAAACTCGACCACATCGCTAAGACTGATCGAATTCAAGACTTGAGCTAAGGCCAAGAAGTTGGATTCGTATAGCTTGAATTGAGCGCAATCGCCGTTGTCAAGATATATGCAGAAGAACATGTCTTCGCCTAAAGGTCGAACCTCAGCCCCAGTTATGCGGCCGCCGATATCGTCTTTGAACCATCCGAGGGTCTTGCCCTTCTTCTCTCCGAATTCCCACTCGCGGAAAACTCGGCCATCTGCGACCAATGGGTCGTTGTCTGTCTTAGGGCACTTGGCGAACCACTTGCCCTCGTTTTTGATTTGGTAGTATTTCTTCATGTGTAAATGCCCTATTGGGCGATGTTAGATTAGATTTTACCAAACGTGCTCGTACTCGATCACTACTTGATGCAAGGCGTTTACATAGACCTCACGGATTTCGTAGTCGTTGCTATCCTCATCGAGGAAAAGCTGTTCGAGTTCCCACCTTAGTTTCTTAGTGCGTGGTTTGAAAGTGCTCTTGTAGAGGTAATTGTCAATCGTGACGTACTCTCTGATCTCTGACCTATTGAGGCCGGATCTCTTGAGAGCGTCGTTGATTTCCTTGATTTGGTTAACGTTTTTCATATTATGAAATAGGTTAAATCATGCAATATCACGAAAGCAAAGCACTTTTTTCAATTATTTTTCCGTGCGTGGAGTTCGCTTTATCTTGTTGAGGAAATCGCGATTTGGATCTTGGCCTTCGATACCGCCACGACAGTAAGCCACTGCAAAGCTAGCGTAATTGATTAAATCCTTCAGCGAATCCTCAATTGATTCAAAATTAGGCTCGTAGCCTTCGTCTGCTTCCATGGCTTCAATCACTGAAAACGTTCGTAACGTTTTAGCGTGGATGATATCCATGATAGACGCAACGCCACGTGGATAGTAGTCCGCTTGCACGATGCGTGAGTTTGGATTTTGATAGTCGCGAGACTTCATCAGCTGAAGCTCCGCACATTCGTTCAGTACTTTGATCGATTCTTTCATATTGATCTAATAAAGCGCTTGTCTTTTACGCTCCAATTGTGGATTGAGTGAAATTCATATTTGTAAGTTCTAGGGCATCCTACGAAAATGTAAAGCCTTTTTTCGAAATCGCGCCAAGGTTGCACGGCAGATTCATTTGCTCTTTGTAAAACGTTGTCGACGTATTTCTCCCTCGATGTAGTTTTAACTTCAACGCCTCGACCAACTGGATCCAAAACGTCTTTAAAGGGACGAACATCGTTCTCGTGTTCGCGGTGTTGAATTAACCACTGCTCAGCAGCAGCTCCGTATACGCATTTCTCCATGATCTCTCCAATGTCTCTGTTGTACTCACGTTGATGAATCATGTGAGCCTCTTCCAAAGCCTTAGCAAACCAAGCGCTACGATCCAAATCCAGCAAGGCGTCGAATTTCATCGTGTTCAGTTGTTTCATTCCCATGATGTCTTAACGAGTTTAAAGTGTCGTTCGTATAGATGCAAGCTAGCAGCGTTCCATATTAGATCACCCGCTTCCACGCCAACGTCGTTAGCTAGATTGGTTTGAACGTAGCGCTGCCAAGCGTAGTCGTTGCGATAACCGAAATACGCGTCGTTCGATCTCATTTGAACAACGGCGTGAAGCTTATCATCTCGAATGAAGTATTGAACAGCATTCGTGCAGATGAAATCTGACATGCCATCGCGATCGAAATCCTCGTGCATCGTTGGGCGTTGGTAGATCATCGACGCACGGCGTGTGTTCGGATCATTCTTTAGGAGATCTCTGACGCGCCAGTATTGCTTTCCGTTCTCTTTGCTGTATATCAGATATCCGTAGTTGCTATTGATCTCTCCTTTATCACTAGAGATTTGCTCCCAAATAGCGGGCGTCTTTCCTAGCATGTCGGCTGGCTTCAGTGATTGCGTCTCGTACCATTCAATCTCGCGATTGATGTAATCCTCATCGGGCGTGCCGAATATAGCGGGCTCGTCAGCTTTGAACGAGCAACCAACGAGCTCGACGAGATTGGCGCCGCTCTTGTCTCTCACAAATCTCTTGTGGATTAGTTTACTGGTGAGCAACTTTCTTATTGATTCTACGTTATGCATCTTTGATAAATGAGTTGTTTTCCATCTTGCCTTTGCGATCCTTGATCTCAGCATAAGCTGAATCAATGCAGTCCTCAATCTTCAATCCAGCCAAATGGCTTAGATTGGTCAAGACGACAACGATGTCGCCTATCGCGTCAATCAACTCCTCTGCGTTGCTGTTGATAACGGCCTTCGATAGTTCACCCATCTCTTCCGTTAGTTTGACCGTTTGGGTCTTAACGTCGCCGTGGTCGTACAACCCGCGAGCTTCAGCCCACTCTCTGATTAGTTGGAATCTATCCATATGCGCTACTTGTTAATGTTGTAAGCCTTAGCCATCTCGATTGGGTATTGCTCCCATAGTTGATCGATCTTAGCCTTAGCTTGTTTGATTGTGCGGAATGTGCCGCGTTTCTTTATCATATACTTACCCCGAACAGAACCGTTTCCGCGGACGTATATTTCAACGCCGCGGTAGTCGGTTTTGAGGGAGTAGTTTGGTTGTGTCAATATAACCATCAGTTGGCTTATCTCAGACTATTTCGGAAAAGTAAAGCCTTTTTTTTCATAAATGTCTTTTTACCTTCTGCCAATAGCGGACAGTTGACTGCTTAGCGAATCCATTTGGGCCGCCATTGTGGATCCTCGCTATGAACTCGTTGCGCGACATGCCTTTTGGTCGTTTGGAATCGTTTGCATAGCGTTTCATGTAAGCAATAAAGATTTGCTCCGCAATCTTTGGATCGAAAGCGTCCTCGTGCGTCCAATCCGTTTTCGCATATTCTGCAGCGTCTTGCACGTATGCGGCGTGTATTTGAAGCACACCATAAGCTAGGCCATCATCTCCGATAGCTGTTGAGACGCCGCTCGATTCAACGGCAATTAACGCTAATATCAACTTGATCATTGTATTCTCTTTCTGTTCTCGCGTTCTAGTTTAGTTTTTTCCTTGTGGCAAATTTTGCATAGCGCTTGAAAGCCGTCGATCTCACAATAAAGTCTTTGAATCAGAGCGTTCCAATCATAGCCAAGAAAGCCTTCGTTTTTGAAGCCGTTGATCGGAATAACGGGCTCGATGTGATCCGCTGCCATCTTGCTCTGAGGGAAGAGCGAACCGCAAGCGGAGCAGCGATGCAGCTTGCACATTCTACCCGTAGCTGGATTTGGGCCTTTCTTCACGAACGCCTTTTGAATGGCTGCATATTTCACTGGCCATTGAGCTCGACGCAGCGCACTCATCACGAAGGACCGCATGCGAGCTGTCGTCCAATTGCCATTGGCGTATGGCTTTGGCTTAGTTTCTCTGCTCATCTTCGTCTTCAAGATCGTCTTCTAACGCTTCCCAATCGATATTCTGCAGCGCTTCTTCAATCTCTTTGGCTAGCGAACTAACCGTGTTGATCGTGTTATTCGTTTGATTCTTTAAACTAGCCCAATACTGAAGCAACTGCTCAAGCGCTTGAATTTTATCATGATCAGCAGCTTCATAATCCTTGACGACGTCTTTGATGTAAGCAGCCTCGATTGAATCAATCAACGGAATCAGCGACACATCGGGGCCTCGCATAAAGACTCGACTATCGTCTCCGTTGGCTACAGCCACGACAACGGCATCGTTGTTCTCCAAGAGCGTATCAATAACACGCCCAAATAGTTGTTCATTTATCATTATTTAAGATTGTTGATGGTTAGGTAGAGATTGCTACACGCTTCAAAAACCTCGAGCGCGTAAGCTTGGTTGTCCAAAGGCCAATGCCGAATTCCAGTGCGACCGTCTTCCACACTGATCACGACCGAGATAATGGTTGGCATGTAATCTAATTTCTCGCGCTCTCTGATGATATCAGCCTCGACCGCTAACTGAGCTGCGTCCTTGAGATAAACCTTGCTCGATGGATTTACACCTTCGCGAACCGATCGAGTCTTAAAGTCCATCAAAACGTAGCGACCTTCAGCATTCTTAGCCAAGACGTCAATCGTGCCAGCCGTTTTGCGCCTTAGGCAATAACAAGTGGTCTCAGCTTCGATTAGAGTGTAATCTTGATCTCTAAACCACTTAGCGAACGGATTAACGTATTTCGCATACCCGCCGTTATTATCGCTTAGATCTCCATTTGCCATGCGCTCTAGGTGAACCTCGAGAGCCTTATGAACGGATGTGCCGAACTGCGCAGATGTTACTTCCTTGCCATCGATATCTGTGCGCATGCCATATCGGCGACGCTCGCACTCCTCGAAGCTGTAGCCTTCGGAAGCGAGATTGAATATCTGCTGACGCGACCATTTGCTAAGAAAATCCGAAGGGATCACGCCTAGCATAGTTGTCACTGAAGCGAGGGCATTCTTTTCTCTAGCTTGGTTTGGCGTGGTGATGGTCTTGACCAATTTGGCCGTCCCATCCTTTTGCGGCTTATAGAAGTGACTCATGCTTTGAATCCTCTCAATAGTTGATTTAAGTTAAATCTCGCCCAAACATACAGCTTGAGCAAGATGCTCTTAACGATCAAAATTTTCACGTTAGAATTCACAATATTGACGTCGCACCCTCGGCCAATTCGGATAGTGACGGGCTCGCCGTCATCTCGATTGACGTTATCAAGAGTGATGCTGTGGGTCATTCCGTAATTCTGTCCAGCGTAGTTGCCGATGTCAATGTCTACGCCTTCGCTTCCGCGTGGCCCATGAATTATAATGTTCTCAAGCTTGATGAAATACGATCCGCCTTTGATTGTGAACGCGTACTTTTTACCCGCCCTCACGCGGCAGTCTTTGAAGTGACAATCCCTAGAAAAGCGATTGATATCAACGCCATCCTCTCTATTGCCGCCTCTTGGATTGATATCGCAATCGGTAACCGTTACCGCCCAAGCGTTCGACAACTTCAACACATCGTCCCAAACTCTCGGAGTGTGTGGTTGAATCGTTCGCTGCGAGACGGAGATTGGTTGCATATTGTCTGCGATGCTTTCGTAATTTTGATCGGGTTTGCTCATATTTCGTTGATTTTGTGGTTATTCCATGTTAGTAAAGCTTCGTCGTTTTGCTTGATAAGGTCCATTCTATGATTGATCGCTTGCTTGTGCACACCTAATCGCTTGGCTGCTTTCGACGTTGGCCGTAGGTATTTATCGCCGCTCTTTCGCTTGATGATATCGGCAGAGGCCATCTCGTCAAGCACGGAATGATAATCGACCTTGCTCGTCGCGTTTTTCTTGTTTTTGTACCGTTGATTCGCCTTTGCTTCCATTAAATCAGCGATTTGGCTGAGGCACTTAGCGGCAAGCGGTTTACCCATGCCAATTGGCTTTTCTCTTAAATCACTTTCTACAGCGGCGCCGTGAATCTTTCTCTTATTGTATTCCAATAACAACTTATTGAAGTAACTTATCGCTCTATATTTGCCGAAAACGTAAGCAAATCGGCTCGTCCACTGATTACTGCGCTCGTTGTACTTAGCGACGAAGCTGCAATATGAGTAGCTTGCCGCGTCTTCGATATCAGCAAAGCACGCCGTCGGGTATTTCTTTTTTGCAGCCCGTCGCAAGACTCTCCACAGATGAAGATGATCTTTGATGCAGTCGTCTTTCATTTTAACTCACCTATCGCTTCGTGTTGCTCGATGATAGCTGTAAATTGCTCTCCTTCGTCGTTGTACCAACGCACAACTAAATTAAGCTTTTGTGTGACGCCAATAACAACGGCGTAGCCCTCATATGGCTCCACCCAAACGACGTCATTGATTGAATGTTGATGTTGACTCATTAGAATGGATTCGATTCGTAGTGTCTATCTAAGCATTCCCCAAGGGCATCCTCTAGCTCGAACCTCGCCACGTCAATGTCTGTTTTCAGTTGTTGGATCGTTGTCGCTCCGCCATAAACTTCGTTGACGTATTGACTCAAGAACGATAGAAGATGAGAGCACTCCGCGTGCTCGCCGCACGTTTGAGGATAAGGTAGGTCAAAGCGCTTTAGCGCTGTCGATTCGTTGTTTTTCATAGGTTATCCTTGCTCGACCTTTCTAGCGATTGCGAAATACAGACGACAATTCATGATATCAACGAGATCAACATCCTTCGATTCGGGGGCTAAGCCAATTGACATCACGCCATCCTCGGGGCAATAATCAACCTCATAGTGGACGCCTTCAAATTCAACTTCGATCAAGCCTCTCATGATGCCACCGCCTTCCACAGCACGTAGGCGATTAGAAACAGCGAGCTGTTTATTGCGATTACACATGCCCAAAAATCGAGGGCGTCAAGGAATTTATTCAGTTTCATAATTAAAGCTTGATGTTAGCAAAGTAGCGAATCGCGTCCATAAGATTGGAAGGCTCGCCAGTGAGTAAAACTTGGCCCCACTCGTCAGTATCTGTGCAACCCACGTTGAAGAGGTAGACACAAGCTTGAGCGAAGCTCTCAAACTCGGGATTGTCGCGAAGGACAGCACGCTCGAGCTGAGGTGTGGTGATGTAGGTAAACGGCGTTGGCCGCTCTTCGGTAGGTGTTCCGTATTCGTCTAAGTTCATTGTGGTAATACTAAATCAGATGATTTTGGAAAAGTAAAGCATTATTTTGAATTATTTTCGTACTCAGCTAAGCGGCGATCATATTTGTTGATCGCCCTCTTGAGGCCCGCCACTGTGGTTGCCTTGGCTTCGAACCAATCGTCGAGCCTCATATCTCCGCTTTCGAAGATGTCGAGATAGAAGTCCCTCCCACAAGGGATACTTATCATTAATCCATTTGACAACATATAGTATGATCCCCAATGGCTCTTGCCATCTTTCCAATGGCCGTCGAGCCCAATTTCATCAAGCTCTCGCCATAGTTTCTCAAATGCGATTCTCTTAGCAGTTCTGTTCATGATTCGTAATAGATCAGATTTCGATTTGGTTGTAAACCCCTAAATTCAATTATTTTATCTCTATTACGAAATCTAATACTAATCATAAAAGATGTTTATGGGGGTTTACTAGTCTGACCCTTGAAACCCCTAGACTCCATAATCGCGATTTCGATCGATTTTAGCAGACATAGGGTCGGAAGGGTTTTACTAGTCTACTGCCTAAACTTTTCTGACTACATTTCGCCAATTTCGCCATTTACTAGTCAGACGGGGTCGGAAAAAGTCAGCAAAGTCTGAAAAGTCAGACTCCTAGACCACTAAATTGGGTTAATTGTGATCGATTTTGATCACATTTGTGGCCATTTCTCAGCATAGGGTTTTACTAGTTTAACTAGTCCGACCCCAAAACCCCATGTCGCAGATTCGCCTCAATTCTCATCGATTTGGCAGACATAGAGTCAGAAGGGTTTACGGGGTTCGACTCTTGAACTCCATGAACCCCATGTTGACGATTTCGCTCATATTTGCGCCGATTTGGCCAATATAGGGTTTTACTAGTCAGCAAAGTCCGACTCCTAGACTCCTAGACATTGAGAATCAGTCTCAATAACCTAGGACTAGGATGACTAGGAATCACCTAGTAGCGTCCTAGTAGTGAGATTCGGTCTCAATAAGGCTACTAGGAAGGCTACTAGGCTCAGCACTAGAAGAAGGCGGACGTCCTAGTAGATGAGGATCTGTCTCAATAAGGTGACTAGGCAGAGGGGCTAGGATCATCCTAGGCTCTTCCTAGATTGAGAATCGGTCTCAATAGCACTAGGACTAGGCCACTAGGATGAGCACTAGGTGAAGGGCGCAGATCCTAGTAAATGAGAATCCGTCTCAATAGTACTAGGACTAGGTGACTAGGCTGATCACTAGGCTAATGGCGCTAATCCAAATCGTCGAAGTCTACGATACGCAATGAGACGGGCGCCCATCGATCAATCAACGCAAATACCGTTTTCGTCGTGCCCTTGAGCTCAATTACCTCTTGATCAACGAAGGTCATGCTTACATCGTCGGCTTCAGCTATTTGAGTCAATGTCTCTAGATTAGGATTGTCGTCGCATATTTCTAGTTGTCTTTGCGGCGTGAGTGTAATATTCGCGATTATTGTTGTCATATTTAGTTTTCGTGCTCTCAGACGCACGAGGATCGATTTAG
>VTLG01007762.1_pt1 | contig 29850 bp, 30 predicted proteins | sample 4694571 | NCBI WGS metagenome assembly VTLG01 (sample SAMN12604809, study PRJNA352737) | marine metagenome | biome: ENVO:00000447; feature: ENVO:00000209|ENVO:00000569|ENVO:01000036; material: ENVO:00002151; isolation source: viral sequences binned using virsorter ...
TAGGAAGTGGTGATGAAAGCGATAAACAAATATTTAAAAATAAAGATTTTAATTCTATAAAAACTTATGGAATGTATCAAGATGAAGTAGTAAATAGAGAACAATCTTTAGAAATATATAAAGGATTAATTAATGGTGAAGATTTTTATGGTAAACTATCATTTGATCCAAGAGAATTAGCCCCATTTAAATAAAAATAAAAAATTTATAGACAGATTCATAGCCTGTCGCGATTAACAAAATATAGGAGCTGTGGCCCAATCAATTGGAGCCGCAACTTTTTTTTCGTATATTAACATATAAAACTGTAGTAAATGAATATAGTATTAATTGGAGCAGGAGTAGCAAATGTAAATGCTGCAACTAAATTAATTGATAACAACTTTAAGGGTAAAATTACCATAATGGATATGGGTAAAAATCCATATGAAAGAAAATATTCCGAAGTAATGGAAGGTTTTTTAGGAGCAGGTGGTTGGTCCGATGGTAAATTAACATACCACACTTCTATTGGTGGTCAATTATCAAAATACACTGGTGATGATAAAGCAATGGAATTAATGGATCAAGTAATAGAAAACTTTAAACGTTTCCACCCTAAACCAGAAGCAGTACAATGTTCTAACCCAATAGAAGAACCAGATTTTATTAAACCATATTTTGGTTTACGTTTATTTCCAGTATGGCACGTAGGTACAGATTATTTACATGAAATAGGTAAAAATTGGTATGATTTCTTAGTTGATAATGGTGTAGTATTTAGATGGGAAACTAAAGTATCTGATATAGATTTTGATAAACAAGAACTTACGTTTACTTGTCCTAGATACACTAATAGAATTAAAAAATATGATAAACTTATATTTGGTGTAGGTAAATCAGGTATTGATTTTGGTAAACAATTAGCAGAAAAATATGAATTACCTACAGAACCTAAATCTGTTCAAATAGGTGTTAGATTTGAAGCACCACAAAAACACTTTCAAAAATTAATTGATGTATCTTATGACTTTAAATTATACAGAAAATTTGAAGATAAAGGAGTATCTCTACGTTCATTCTGTACTAATAATAATGCTGCATATGTTGCCGTAGAAGAAACTTATGGTGATCACAGTTACAATGGCCATGCCAAAAAAGATGAATCATTTAGAAATGATATGACTAATTTTGGTATTTTAATGGAAATAAAAGGAATTGAAAAACCATTTAATTGGTCAAGAAATGTAGTACAATCTATAAATAGAGATGGTACTGGATTATATTATAGTCCTTCTCGTAAACCATCAACTACATCCGAAGGTATAGAAGTATCTGCTACTACTATTAATAGTGAAGAATTATTTATAGTAAGAAAACAATTTGGAGGATACTTTAAATACATTGATGATTTTATTAATGATATGAAAAAAGTATTTCCTACCCTAAATAACGATTGGGGCATCTATATACCAGAGGTTAAATATTTATCACCGGAACCATTAGTCAATTATAATAATTTAAGTTTAACTAAATATGAAAACGTCCATTTTGTCGGAGATGCCCTCAGTGCTAGAGGAATTACAGTCAGTGGAGCACAAGGGATCTACGTTGCCGAAAACATTATCGTCTAATGAACTAGATGAAATGGTAATTGCTATTGATGGTTACTTTTTCTTTAATTATGACGATATGTCGTTTTTCGACAAACAAAAACAACCCGAAATAAAATTACTATTAGATTTAAGGAGTGAGGTTTTATCAAAATATAATGATATAACTAAACTTGATTAAATGAATGAGAATATTATTCATGTATTAATAGCTCTAATCTCAGCTCTTGGTAGTGTTGGGGCATGGAGATTTTATGAATTAAGATTAAAATATAAATCTGATAAAGAATTAAGCCCTCAACAAGCTAATGAAAATTTTATAAAAGATTTACAAGCTAGAGTTGCTAAATTAGAAGCTTTATTAATTGAATCTTCTGAAGAAAAAGATAGATTAAGAGAAGATATTATTGAATTAACTTCCGAAGTTGCTACATTAAAGCAAAAAAGTAAGTATTTAGATAAAGAAAACACTTATTTAAAAGGTCAAAGAAAAGCGCGAAAAAAGTAGGATATTGCAAAGAAAGTTCGTATATTTACGCCTAATTTTAAACGTTATATTATATGAAGAAGCCTAAAGAAGACTATTCAACAAGAACTATTAAAACTCCCGATGGTCTTAAAATTACATTTTTTGATAATAAATTCCATAATTGGGATGGACCTGCTATAAGATACCCCTCTTATATGAAACAAAAACCTGAATACTATCTATATGGTTTTAGAAAAACCAGAGACGAGTGGATGGAACTTAGAAAAGATAGAAATGGTGTCCCACCAGATAAAAATCCACAAGTACAATCTAGATTTTAATGAAAAAAGCAATTATAGTGAGTGGGTATTTTAACCCACTCCATAAAGGTCATTTAGAATTATTCCAAGAAGCAAAAGAAAGAAGTGATATGCTTATGGTAATTGTAAATTCTGATTTACAAAGAGAACTAAAAGGTTCTAAAGAATTTATGCTTGAAGATGAAAGATTTCAAATTATTTCTTCAATTAAATATGTTGATTTTGCTATGATTTCTATAGATAAAGATCAAACCCAAATTGAATCTATAAAGGATATATATAGAATATATAATAAAACACACCATCTAGCATTTGCTAATGGAGGTGATCAAAATAATAATACTATACCAGAAGCTGGGATATGTAAAAAATTAGGTGTATATTTAATAGATGGGTTAGGTGACAAAATTCAATCAAGTAGTTGGTTATTAAATAAATAAAATATGAAAATAGGTTTATGTGGTACAATGAGTGTAGGTAAAACTACATTAGTAAATGAATTACAAAAATTAAAACAATTTAGAGGTTATAAATTTGCTACTGAACGTAGTGGATATTTAAGTAATTTAGGTATTCCTTTAAATACAGATTCTACTTTAAAAGGACAAACTATATTTTTAGCTGAAAGAGTTTCTGAATTATTAGAAGAAAAAATTATAACTGATAGAACCGTATTAGATGTTATGGCATTTACAGCATGTTCAGATACAATGGATTTTAAAGATAAAGAATATTTTGAAGATTTTGCTAGGGTATTTGTAGGTGATTATGATTATATTTTTTATATTTCACCCGAAGGTACTGTAATGGAGGATAATGGGGTTAGAGAAACTAATTTAGAATACAGAGATATAATTGATAAATCTGTTAGAAAAATGTTAAACACGTATGGTCATAGATGCAAAAACATAGATATTTTAAAAGGAAGTACTTCAGAACGAATAGAACAGATATTAGATGCTATAAAATTTTAAATATTTATAGCAAATAATAATCATGGAAGATACATTTAATTTAAAACAGTGGAAATCTGATATTACTCTTAATGAAGATTTAGGTGATCAATTAAAACAATCATCTATGAATGATATATTCCAAGGAGTTAGAAATTTAGCTCACGTAACTGAAACAGATGCTGTTGAAGCTGCTATAACAGCTATAACAGCAATTGGTGTTGAATTTGGAGTTGATGCTAGATTAAGTGAAGATATTGATGATGACACTGCAGAAAAAGCTCCTGTTGGGGATAAAGCACTAAATAAAAAGTTAAGTAAAGCTGATAGAATAATTAAAGATTATCAAAGAATTCAAAAACAAATGCAAACACATCTTGCAATGTATAAAGATTCTGAATCGGAAGAAAATAAACAGTTAGCATTAAATATGCTTAAAAAACAAACCCCTGAATTTAGGGCAGCTAAAAAAGCATACGAAAAAATAAAAGGTGTTAAACTCTAAGGAAAGAATATTATATATATTAAGTCTTGTTTTTCTTGCTTCAATATTAGGATATGTTTTATTTGCAGGAGATGAAGATTATGTTCAGGACTATAATTCTCAAATTAATAATTTAGAAAACAAAATAGATTCTTTACATGGAATAAATTCAACATTAAATACAAAAATTAAAGGGTTGAATGATCAAATTTCTAGTCTTGATAATGAATTAATTTTACAAGATAATAAGATTTTTAAATTAAAAAAAGAAGTAAATGAAAAAATTAATGACGTTGATTTTCTTAATGATGATGAGCTGGAGCAGTTTTTCACAAATCGCTACAGACAGTACCTCGATTCAATTAGAAAAGCAGATAGCGAAACTCATTATTAAAGATCTTCTTTTAGGGGATAGTTATAAAGAAGAATTAATATTAACTGATACCAAAATTGGTATTTTAGAACAAAAATTAGTTTTAAAAGATAGTATTATTTTTAATTTAGAATCAAAATCAAATAATTTTGAATCTATTTTACTTACCAAACAAAATCAATTAAATTTATCTCAAGAACTTTCCAAAAAACTTCAAACTGATTTAAAAAAGCAAAAAGCTAAAACTAAATTATTTGGGGGCGCAGGAATTATACTAGCTGCCGGTGCCGTAATTATATTAAAATAATATGGCTGAGAATTTAAAAGCAATAATAAAAGACGAATTTATAAAATGTGCTAAAGACCCAGTATATTTTATGAAAAAATATTATATGATTCAAAATCCTAAAAAGGGTAGAATCAAATTTAATTTATATCCATTCCAAGAAAAAGTATTAAAACATTTTACTGATGAAGAATATCTTATTATTAATAAGTCTCGACAATTAGGTATATCTACTTTATGTTCTGCTTTTTCTTTATGGACGATGTTATTCCAAAAAGATAAAAATATACTTTGTATAGCTACAAAACAAGAAACAGCTAAAAATATGGTAACTAAAGTAAGGTTTGCTTATGACCAGTTACCAAAATGGTTACGAATCAGAACAGTTGAACATAATAAATTATCATTACGATTAGCAAATGGATCCCAGATTAAAGCAACTTCAGCAAGTTCAGATGCTGGTAGATCAGAAGCAGTATCTTTACTATTAATAGATGAGGCTGCATTTATAGATGGAATTGATGAGATATTTGCTTCCTCACAACAAACACTAGCTACTGGAGGTAGATGTATAGCTTTATCTACACCTTATGGTACAGGTAATTGGTTTCATTCTACTTGGTCCAAAGCAGAAGCAAGAGAAAATACATTTTTACCTATTAGATTACCTTGGACAGTACACCCAGAACGTAATCAAGATTGGAGAGATGAACAAGATGTTATATTAGGTAATAGAATGGCAGCCCAAGAATGTGACTGTGATTTTAGCACCTCAGGTGATACTGTTGTAGAACCAGATGTATTAAATTTTTATGAAAGTACTTTTCTTCAAGAACCAGTTGAACGTAGAGGAGCGGATGGGAGTTTATGGGTTTGGGAAATACCTGATTATTCAAAATCATATGTAGTAGTAGCTGATGTTGCACGTGGAGATGGAAATGATTATTCTGCTTTTCATGTATTAGATATAGAATCAGCAACACAAGTAGCCGAATTTAAAGCCCAAATTGGTACTAAAGATTATGGAAATGTATTATTTTCTATAGCTACTGAATACAATGATGCATTGTTAGTAGTTGAAAATGCTAATATTGGGTGGGCAGTAATACAACAATTAATAGATAGAGGATATCGTAATTTATATTATTCTCCAAAAATGGATGTAGCAATGTCTAATGCTGATCAATATTTACACAAATATGAAAATGGACAAGGTATGGTTCCTGGCTTTACTACATCAATGAGGACAAGACCACTTGTCATCTCCAAAATGGTTTCGTACCTTCACGAAAAATCAGTGACAGTTCGTTCAAAACGACTGTTAGAAGAATTAAGAACATTTGTTTGGAAACATGGGAAAGCACAAGCATTACCTGGTTATAACGATGATTTAACTATGGCATTTGGTATAGGAGTATTTTTAAGAGACACAGCTTTACATTTCCAACAACAAGGTATAGATATGGCACGAGCAGCATTAGGAGGAATACATTCAACAAATCATCTCGCACCAAATATCTATTCAGGAAATAACCAGTTAAAAAACCCTTATGAAATGGAAAATCCACATGGTAACAAAGAGGATATTTCTTGGTTATTGGGGTAATTAATATTTATCATATATACACAAAATGGCAGATACATCATTATTTAGTAGATTAAGAAGATTATTCTCTACCGACGTAGTAATTAGAAACGTAGGAGGAAACCAATTAAAAGTAATAGATTCTGAACAAATACAATCATTAGGACAATTACAAACAAATTCATTATACGACAGATTTAATAAGTTATATAGTACTACAGGTGGCTTGAATTACAATATGATGATGCAAGTCAATTATCCATCTACTAGAATTCAACTATATACTGATTATGAAGCTATGGATACTGATTCTATTGTTGCTTCAACCTTAGATATTGTGTCTGATGAATCTACTTTAAGAAATGATATGAACGAAGTATTACAAATTCGTTCTGCTGATGAAACAATACAAAAAATATTATATAATTTATTTTATGATGTATTAAACATTGAATTTAATTTATGGTCATGGACTAGAAATATGTTAAAGTATGGAGATTTTTATTTAAAATTAGAAATTTCTGAAAAATTTGGTGTATATAATGTTGTTCCATTTTCTTCATATACAATAATAAGAGTAGAAGGATCAGACCCAGCTAATCCAGCTGATGTTAAATTTAAATATGATCCAAGTTATTCAGTTTCTGAAAATCCATTAGGTTTCCAAGTTTTATCTCCTGGTATGGGTGTTAATACCGGTGATGAAGTAATATTTGATAATTACGAAATGGCTCATTTTAGATTATTATCAGATTTTAACTATTTACCTTATGGTAGATCATATCTAGAACCAGCTCGTAAAATATGGAAACAAATGACATTAATGGAAGACGCAATGTTAATCCATAGAATAGTTAGAGCCCCAGAAAAAAGAACATTCTTTGTAAATGTTGGTAATATACCACCTGCTGAAGTAGAAGGATATATGCAAAGAATGATTAATAAAATGAAAAAAACACCTTATGTTGATCCACAAACAGGTGAATACAATTTAAAATTCAATATGCAGAACATCTTAGAAGACTTCTATATTCCAGTTAGAGGTGGAGATGCAACAACAAGAATAGAAACAACAAAAGGTTTAGATTATGCTGCAATTGAAGATGTAACATATTTAAGAGATAAATTATTTGCTGCTTTAAAAGTTCCAAAAGCTTATTTAGGATACGAAGGTGATGTAGAAGGTAAAGCAACGTTAGCTGCTGAAGATATTAGATTTGCTCGTACAGTAGAACGTATACAGAAAATAATGTTATCTGAATTAACAAAAATAGCATTAGTACACCTATATGCACAAGGGTACGATGGTGGTTCATTAACTAATTTTGAACTTTCATTAACTACCCCATCTATCATATATGATCAAGAGAGAATAGCATTGATGAAAGAAAAAGTAGAATTAGCTGGAAATATGATAGAACAAAAATTAATGCCTACTGATTGGATTTACGATAATATTTTCCACTTTAGTGAAGATCAATATCAAGAATATAGAGATTTAATTATTGAAGATCAAAAACGAAGATTTAGAGAAAATCAAATTGAAACAGAAGGAAATGATCCTGCTGAATCTGGTGAAGCATATGGTACACCACATTCATTAGCTTCATTATATGGCGCAGGAAGATACCCAGGAAGTAAAGGTGTTCCATCAGGTTATGCTGTTACTGATAAAAATTATCCTGAAACTGTATTAGATCAAGGAAGACCTGTTGAAGGTCCATCAGATTATGGATCACAAGATAGTAATTTTGGTAAAGATCCAACAGGTGCACGTAGAATGACATCATCCGATCAAGCAGAAGATAGACCTGGACTAAATGAATCAAATAAAAAACCAGATAATCTTTCTACACGAGCTATATTCGCTCAAAATGAAAATGCTTTAAAGAAAATGTTCCCCAAATCAAAAGTATCTTTATTTGAAAAAGAGAATCTATTAGATGAAGATCAAATACGTGAAGAAATAGAATAATTACAATATTTATAGCCAGTAGCGCACTACTTATGAAGATAAAACATAACAAGTATAAAAATACCGGCGTTCTTTTTGAACTGTTAGTTAGAAAGATTACATCGGATACTATGTCTAATAGTAATTCAAAGGCAGCAAGTTTAGTGAAAAAATATTTTACTAAAAGTGAACTAGCTAACGAAAATAAATTATACCAAACACTTAACAGATCAATTTCTCTATCAGAAGGTAAAGCCGAATCGGTATTATCTACTATACTTGATTTGTCTAGAAAATTAGATAGAGATAAACTTTCAAAGGAAAAATATAATCTAATTAAAGAAATTAAAAATAATTTTGATATTAGTGATTTTTTCGGGGCTAAAATTAAAAATTATAAACTTTTAGCTTCAACTTATATATTGTTTGAATCTGTTAACAATACAAAATTTGGGAATCCAGAATCTATTATAACATCTAAAATCACAATTTTAGAACATATTACTTCAAACCCAGATTCTAAATTATCTTTATCTCCTTTAGTTGAAGAATTAACTCAAATGGATAAAGGTACGCGTTCTTTAGCATATAAAATAATGTTAGAAAAATATAATACAAAATTTGATAAATTAACTAAAGATCAAAAAGAAGTATTAAAAGAATACATTAATAGTGCTACGGATGCTCCCAAATTAAAAAAATTTTTAAATAATAAATTTACTATTATTTCTAAAGTTTTAAATGAAAACATTAATAAAATAAAGAATCCTGCTCTCAAAATAAAAATCCAAGAAGTTATAAACTTAATTAATCCTATATTAAAAACTAGGAAATTAAAAGATGACCATTTAGTTGCTTTATTGCAATATCTTGAACTTTCTAAGGAAATAGAGACGGCATGAAAAAACTAAAAGTTAAAGGATTAAAAAAAGAAATGAGCACTACTGGTACTGGTGCTTCCTTTGCACCGGGTATAGGTGGACAATATGCCACTTCAAAAGCATTTAAAAAGAAAAGAAATGAAGATTGGTCTAAATTAAGACAAGGCCAACTTGGTTTAGCTAAAACACCTGATGTTAAAAAACAAATAAAAGTTTCTGAACCTTTTCTTACACCAAGTCCATCAATTCCAAATCGTAAATCTAAAGCAATCGATTATGTTCAACTATGGGGTGAAGCAAAAGAACATTATCAAAAATATTTAAAATATAATCCTATAAAAGATATGACTGATAGCCAAGCATGGGCAGGTGATAATACTGGGATTGATATGGATTCATTAGATGCGGCTAATGTTTTAGAATTAGCTAAATTTGCTGATAAAAAAAATAAACTTAAAATAGGAGATGTTGATGTTAAAGATGGAGTAAAATATACTGTTTCTGATATAGATAAAACTACAGGAGCAATTCAATGGAAAGTTGATTATATTCCTAATTTTGAAAAAGTATTTAATGAATTTAAAGAATTAAGATCTTTTTTAAATACTTTAGCTAAAAAAACAGATGATGAAAAAATTGATAGTATTAATGATGATATAAGAACTCTATTTAATAGATATAGAACTCATGTTAGAAACGAATATCCAGATGCTTATAAAAGAGTATTTAATGAAAATATAACTAATGAAAATCTTGACAAAGTAGCAGGTGGTATTCCTTATAAAATTGAAAATGGAAATGCTATTATTTCTATGCCTTTACCTGATGATACTAAAGAACGTATTATTAAAAGAGCTAAAGCAAATGGATATTTAGCTAAACCTAATATGGGTGGTGGTGTTACTATTTTTAAAGAAGTAAAAAATGAATTAAATGAAGTAAGATATTCTAGATTTAAAAAAGAAGCTAAACTTCGTACCCCTACTGAACAAATACATAGGGCAGTTAAAGAAATTAGACAAAGAATGAATGAAATGTTAAAAATCGTTGGTCATACTGAAAGAATGAAAAGCGAATTAAAACAAAGTAATGAAGGTATGTCATATTTAAAACGTACTAGAAATGCACTTAGCAACATCTCAGAAAAATTAACTGAATTAAATAACCGAATAAAAGGATTAACTGAGTAGTGGCGCGAGGATTTATAGGTAGTTCTGCATATAATAAAAAACCAAAAGTAAAAAGACCAGGTGTTCATGCTAAAACTAAAACATCGAAATCAAAAAATAGTAGAAATTATACCAAAGCTTACAGAGGCCAAGGGAGATAAATATTTATATACATGGAATTAAAAGACTTACATAAGAAAATACAAGAAACATCGAATTATAATCCTATAGATCGAGAATCCATACAAGAATCTTATAAAGATGGCGTTGAAATTATCGCTAAACCTATTGATATGGTTAATCCATATGAATATCAAAGAGGAATGGAGGTAGAATTAAACATGGCTAATAATGCTGTAGGAGATTGGATGGAAGAAGAATTAAATACAGGTAATGTTAAAAAAGCTTCTAAAAAAGTATTAAAAAATCTTACAAAAGACCCACAATATTATCAAAAAATGGTAGGTTACCAAATGGAAGGTGACAGTATGTATGATATTGAAGTTAATAAAAAGTCAATTGAAGATTTAAAAAAAACAACAGGAAAAATTATAAAAGAAAATAAGTCTCCAAATTTCCTAAATGAAGACACATATACAATGTATGCTGACAAGTATGATGTAGATGGTAGTGGAGATGTAACTGAAGATAGTACTAATAAAATTGCTGAATTAGGTCAAACTCATGATTCTATTTATGAAAGATATGCTAAAAAATATGGTGTAGATGTAAATGAATTAAAAGATAGAGTAGAAGCTCGTAAATTAGAATTAGAAACTATTGAAGCTCCTGATGAAGAAGCAGCTCTTCGCCTCCAGAAAAAAGATCCAAAAGCTTATATTACAATAGCAGATAAAAACTGATCAATTAGGTAATGGCTAAATCATTATTAATAGAATATTCGGTATTCACTCCAAAAAAATCTCAAATAACCGAAGGAGTTACAGGGAGTAAAAATATGGTCGTTGAGGGCGTTGTTCAACGTGCTGAAGAATTTAACCATAATGGGAGAACTTACCCATATGAAGTTTTAAAAAAAGAAGTTGATAAATATATTGAAGGTCCTATTGCTGAAAATAGAGCATTAGGAGAATTAGATCACCCAGAATCAGCAGTAATTAACTTAAAAAATGCATCTCATAATATTAAACAATTATGGTGGGATGGAAATGATTTAATGGGTAAAATTGAAGTATTACCTACTCCTTCAGGAAATATATTAAGAGAGTTATTTAATAATGCTATTACAGTTGGTATATCTTCAAGAGGTATGGGTTCAGTTGAACCATTAGGTGAAGGTAGAGTAGAGGTACAAGATGATTTCGAACTTTTATGTTGGGATTTTGTATCAACTCCATCAACCCATGGTGCATTTGTTAAACCTATTGGCTTAAATGAAGGCTATACCCCAAAATCAAAATCAAAATACGATAGATTAAACGAAATTGTATCTGACATAATTTGCACTCAGTCAGGAATTTGTTGTCTCCGTTAAATCCTCCTCATTTTTCTTAATTTTTTATATATTTATCTACAGATAAGATAGATATTTCTAATAATATCTCCCTCAAGATATAAAACCCTATATTACTTCCCTAATAAGTAATCCAACCAAAAATTTTTTTTACAATGTCAAACACTAAGTTTTTCAACGATGCTGTTGCTGAAGCTAAGGAGATCCGTGAAACGGCTCTTGCAAACGCTAAGCTAGCATTGGAAGAAGCTTTCACTCCACAAATTCAATCAATGCTTGAGAAAAAACTTCAAGAAGAGAGCGAAGACCTGGATGAAGCTAAAGACAAAGACGAGAAAATGGACGAAGCAAAACACGATGCAGATGAAAAATCTGTAAAGGAAGATGCTCGTACTGACGCTGAGGAAGAAGGATACGAAGATGGTATCAAAGACGCCAAAGCGGACATCGAAAAGTCTCTGAAAAAAATCGACAAAAACCTTGATGAAGACGCTAGAACAGATGCGGAAGAAGAAGGCTATGAAGATGGAATTGAAGATGCTGAAAAAGATGTTAAAAAAGCACTGAAAGGTATTGACAAACATATGGACGAAGAGAAATCTAAGGACGATATGGATGAAGATGCTAGAACAGATGCGGAAGAGGAAGGTTATCTGGACGGTAAAAGAGATTCTTCCATCGGAAGTGTTACTCGAAAAATAGAAAAAGAGAAATACGAAGAAGGATCAATCGAAGAAATCGACCTAGATGAACTGCTTGCAGAACTAGAAGCTGCTGATCAAAAAGTAGCTGAAGCTCAAGTTCAAGAAGATACAGTAACAAACGAAGAATCTGAAGCTGAAAGAGCCGACGTAGACAAATATGAATACGAAAAAGGCAAAGAAGCTGGTAAAGCTGATGACGAAGATGAAGTCGGTGAAATTACTGTTGATGAACTAAGAGACATTATCCGTGACGTTATTACTGACGTAATGGGTGGTGATATGGAAGATGAAGGCGAAGAAGAAATTGAAATGACTTCTGATACAGAAGAAATCGAAATTTCCGAAAAGAAAAAAGATGAAATGGACGAAGCAAAAGATGATAAAGATGATATGAAAGAAGATAACTCTCAAGCTGAATTAAATGAAGCTATTGATGTTATCAAAACTTTAAAATCAGAGCTTAACGAAGTTAATCTTTTAAACGCTAAACTTCTATATGTAAACAAACTATTCCGCAATAAAACTCTAACTGAAGCACAAAAAGTCAAAGTAATAAATGCATTCGACCGTGCAGAATCAGTTAAAGAAGTAAAAAATATCTTCGAAACAATAAAAGATGCAATTACACCAGTAGCTAAAAAGCCAATCCAAGAAAACAGAGGATTTGCTTCTAAAGCAGCAGGAGTAGCACCTAAAGCTAAACAGCCTATTGTTGAAGGAGACAATTTTGTTGCTAGAATGCAAAAATTAGCTGGTATAATCAACTAATTTAATTATTAACACATTTAAAAAAATTAAAAAATGTCAAACGTAGTAAATCAACTATTAGAAACCGCTAATCCATACAAGTCAGTACAAAAAGATGCTGCTAAACTTGCTGGAAAGTGGAATAAGTCAGGATTGCTTGAAGGGATCAGTAACGATACTGATAAGTCTAACATGGCGATCATGCTTGAAAACCAAGCTAAACAACTTGTTGTTGAAGCTTCAACTACTGGTACTGGTGGATCTTGGACTGACGGAACAGGTGGACAATATGCTGCTGTAGCATTACCACTTGTACGTAAGGTATTTGGACAAATCGCTGCTAAAGAATTCGTTTCTGTACAGCCAATGTCTCTACCTGCAGGTCTAGTATTCTATCTAGATTTCCAGTATGGTGATACTAAAAAACCATTTACAAATGGACAATCACTTTATGGTGATATAACTGAAAACTTCGGTAACGCAGCTTCAGGTGGTCTATATGGTGCTGGAAGATATGGTTACTCAATGAACCAATTCTCAGCTTCAAATGGATTTGTAGTAAAATCAGGATCTTGGAAAGATGTAAATTTTGATTCAACATATTCAGCTTCGGCTGCTGCTGTTGTAGGTAATACTATTGCCGCAATTAAAACTATTACAGTTCAAACAGGATCTTTATTCTTAAATGATTCATTAACTGATATGGACGCAGTACAAGCATTTGTATTTGCTTCAGCTTCTGTTGATGGTGAAAAAGCAACAATTGCTGCTCAATTACCAGCATTTACAGTTGCTACTGAATCAGGTGGAGCTATTAAATTTGTATTTAGTGCATCTGCTGCTCACTTAGCTAATGGTACAGGTAGTGTATTCTACAGCCACAAAACATCTTTCAATTCAAGAGGTGACTTTGAGGCAGGTAGTGATAACGCTGTTCCTAACTCATTATCAAGTGAAAGTTGTGATTCTTGTGATAACCCTAATATCGTTATCCCAGATATCAATGTTCAGTTAAGATCAGAAACTATTTCTGCGAAAACTAGAAAACTAAAAGCTCAATGGACGCCAGAATTTTCTCAAGATTTAAATGCATTCCATAGTCTAGATGCTGAAGCTGAATTGACTTCAATTCTTTCAGAATACATCTCATTGGAAATTGATCTTGAAATTCTTTCAATGTTAATTGAAAACGCTCCTATACAAGAAGTATGGTCAGCTAAAGTTGGAGAACAAATTAATGCTGCTGGTACAGCATTCGACTCTAACACATCTGGTGTATACTATACTCAAATGAGCTGGTTCCAAACACTTGGAATTAAATTACAAAAAGTAAGTAATGAAATTCACGCTAGAACATTAAGAGGTGGAGCAAACTTTATGGTTGTTTCTCCAACTGTTGCTACAGTATTAGAATCTATTCCAGGATTCGCTGCTGATAGTGATGGAGATGTTGCAAAAGCTACTTACGCCTTTGGTGTACAGAAAGTTGGTGCATTAAATAGCAGATACAAAGTGTACAAAAATCCTTATATGACTGAAAATACAATCTTATTAGGATTTAGAGGAAACCAATTCCTAGAAAGTGGTGCAGTTTATGCTCCATATATTCCATTAATCATGACACCTCTAGTGTACGATCCTAATACCTTCACTCCAAGAAAAGGTATTATGACTAGATACGCTAAGAAAATGGTGAGACCTGAATTCTATGGAAAAGTACTTTGTGCTGACTTAAACGTAATATAATAACGTTTTAGTTAACACTAATACTTTTAATTAAGAAAACCCGTCTATTAAGGCGGGTTTTTTGTTTTTTATATATATTTATCGATGTAGAATTAAGCAATAAAAAAATATGGCACACTTCACAACAGACTTACCAGATTGGAAAACCTGGAGAAATCTAAATGAAAATAAAGAATTAGCTGAAGACAAAGCTATTGAGCTTTATAAAAAACTTTTACTAGCTCAAACTGTAATGATTGAAGAAAGTCTTCGTCAAATAAACACCCATAACGAAGCATTAATAAATGCTCAAGGAGGATCAGCTGGTGCAGGTGCAGGAGCTGGTGGTGGTGGTACTAACGCTAAAATATTAAATGTTACTAACTTTATAGGAACAGCTGGTGCTGGTTCAACTCAATATTATAGATACATGACTGGATTTACAGGTTTAGTTGATCAAGCTGAAGTAGTAATATTATTTGATAGAGAGGTTGAAGTAGATCCAGATGCTATAGGAGTTCCAGCTTATATTGCAAATAATGATGGAAATGGTGGTGGTGTAAATTCAGAAGTAATATTTGGTTATACTGATGAATCCGTTGCAGATGATGCCCTAATTTTTGCTTATTCTCAATCTAATATAGATTCTATGTCAATAGTAGTTCCAACTAGTGGTATTGATACAGAAACAAATGCAATTGAATATACTGGTGGTACTAATTTATTTAAAAGAGGTAATTTAGTTCAATACTCAGCAGAAGGTGGAACAGTAGCTACAGGGCTTACAGATGGAGGAGTTTATTATGTACTAGAAAATACAGATTCAACAGCAGATTCTTTTAAATTAGCTGCTGATCAAACTATAGATGGTAATGGTAATCCATTTAGTAATCCAATTGATACAATAGATGTATTAAATATTACAGGTCAAGGAAATAATAGCCAAACATTTAAAATTACATCTACATTTATCGCTTGTTCAACAACTGGAGATAATGATACTGATGATGGTTTTGATGCTTTAACTATGACTAGTCAAATTACTGCCTCTGGTAAAGATGGGGGATCTACATTTACAAACTTAAACTCAGGTTCTTATAGTGGAAGTTTCTCAGCATCAGCATTCTTCTCATCTTCAAATAGATTATATCCTTCATCATCCGCTGTATGGATAGTTTCAGGTACAGTTAATCCATCATTTGCTTTAACTGCATTAAGAGCTTTACCAGGTGGAAATGGATTTGCAGGTATTTACGTTACAGAAGGTGATACTTTAGATTTACCAGATGGTTTCTTTGGTAGCAAAAATTCAGGTTCAAGAATTACTATAAATTCAGCTGCATTTATTACAGGTTCGAATGATACTTTAACATTCCCTCCAAATGCACTTTGGACACAAGAAAAAGCTGGATATACTACATATCCTGGAGTTGGTGGTCATATTATAGATGCTGATGATAAAGAAGGAGTAGATTTGACTTATGGTGCTGCACAAAATTCAGAACCAACAACAAGAACTACTATTTTAAGATAATAGATAGTTGAAATAATTTTAAATAAAAACTCACCTATATGGTGGGTTTTTTTATTTTATCATTAAATTTTGAATATTTATAGTAAATACTACTTATGGCCGATTTTATCATAAAAATACAAGAACAAATATCATTAAATGGTGTTCAAAGAGGATCTGAAGTCTCAAAAACAATATCAGGAATTAATTATACCGATAATAGAATTTTAAATACATCTTCTGGATCAGAAACTACTATATTTTCATTATCAGATACTGTAGGTGCGGGACAATTTTTAACAAGTAGCTTAAAATATGCTAGAGTAAGTAATAATTCTACAACAGTTCCAGTAAATTTAAAGGTTTCTTCTTCAACTGAACAACTAAACTTTAAAATTGATGCAGGTGGGTCTTTTATGTTATCTACCTCTAATATTACAGGAAGTATTTTATCAGGTAGTGACGCTGTATTTACTTATGGAGATATAGCTTCATTAAAAGTTGAACCGTCTGGTAGTAGTGCTAAAGTAGAATATATAATTGCAACAACATAATTATTAAATATTTATATATAAAGTAATATGGCAGAACAATCACCTATAATATGGACAGGAACCTCAAATTTTACTCCAGGTCAAACTCCATTTGGATTTTATGATAATGAGGCTGATTTTAAAACAGATGCCGATAAAGTAGCATCCTTTTGTGCTCAACGATTAGGATATCCTACGGTTGATATCGAAATGGGTAGTGGATCTTTTTATGCTTGTTTTGAAGAAGCAGTAACTACATATGGTAATGAACTTTACTTATATCAAATAAGAAATAATTTTATTTCATTAGAAGCCTTCAGTACTGGCTCTGAATTAAATCAATCAGTAATTCAACCAAATTTAGGTAATATAGTTAGAATAGCAGAAGATTATGGAGAAGAAGTAGGAGCCGGAGGATATATAGATTGGTATACAGGATCAGTTACAATGAGTTGTAATCAACAAGATTATGATTTAAATGATTGGAAAAATGATCGAGGAATTACAGGTTCAATTGAAATAAAACGTGTTTTTTATGAAAATACTCCTGCAATTGTAAGATATTTTGATCCATACGCGGGTACGGGTTATGGTTCTCAACAATTATTAGATGTATTTGGATTTGGAAATTATTCCCCAGCAATTAATTTTTTATTAATGCCAATTTATTATGATGTTTCTGTAATTCAAGCTATTGAATTAAATGATACAATTAGAAGATCAGCTTTTTCATTTGAATTAGTAAATAATAAATTAAGAATATTTCCTATTCCAAAAGAAGATGGAGGACATTTACGTTTTCAATATATTTTAGTTGAAGAAAGAAATTCTCCTATAAGAGCACCATTTTCTGGAAGCAATTTAGTAACAGATATGTCTAATGTACCCTATGAAAATCCTAATTATGATTTCATTAATGCCCCAGGTAGATATTGGGTATTTGAATATACTTTAGCTTTAGCTAAAGAATTATTAGGATATATTAGAGGTAAATATTCCCAAGTTCCTATTCCAGGAGCCGAAGTTACTTTAAATCAAGATACATTAATTTCTTCTGCAACTGAAATGAAAGCTGCTTTAATTGAAAAATTAAGAGCTGATTTAGATGAAAATTCTAGAAGAGCTCAATTACAACGTAAAGCAGAAGAAGCCACTGCTATGGCCACTACATTAGATCAAGTTCCAATCCCAATATATATAGCATGATATGGCATTATACGGAAAAGCAAGAGATGTTAGATTATTCAGAGGTTTAAATACTGAACTACTACATAAAATCATCGAACAACAGGTCGGATATTACAAGGTAAAACTTGATGATACACCTGATAATGTTTATGGCGAAGCGCAAAGTAAAACGTTAGTAGGCCCTGTTTTAATTAAATGTTTATTGGATAGAGGGGCCCAAACTGAAACAAATGATGACTTTGGAGTAGATAGAAATAGAACATTAGAAGCTAGATTTTTTAGATATGATTTAGTTCAAGCTAATGTAGTTCCTGAAATTGGAGATGTAATATTATGGAATGAAGATTATTATGAAGTAAATAATTTAGTTGAAAATCAATTAGTAGTTGGTAAAGATCCTGATTATCCTTATAGTGAAACAGTAGATGACTTTGGAGAAAGTCATTCAATTATAGCACAATGTTACTGGTCAAGACCAGAAAAATGGGGTATTAAAGAACAAAGATTATAATGGAATTTAAACCTAGACCATATACGAGAAGAGAATTCATGGCTAAAATGCCTGATGTCTATGTTAATCCAGATACAAAGGAAGAAGTTGCTGGTAATCCAAATGATGTTGCTTCTACTATTTTAAAACCAGGTCAACCTGAGTTTAACAGAGCAACTCAAATTTCATTAAAAGATGATAAAACTAATAAAACATTTTCTATAGGTTTAGAAGATATTGATAGTGCAATGGTTTTCTATTTAGAAAATGTAATTAAACCAACAGTTACTTTAAATAATAAACAAATCCAAGTTCCAGTAATATATGGTTCTCCTGAAAGATGGAAATCTATGCAAGCTGATGGTTTTTATAGAGATAGAAATGGTAAAACTATGGTTCCTCTTGTTATGATTAAAAGAGAGAACTTTACAAAAAATAATACTTTAGGAAATAAATTAGATGGAAATAGAGTAAATAATATAGAATATTTTGAAACTCAATATTCTCAAAATAATATATATGATAATTTTAATGTGTTAAGAAATCAAAAAGTTGAAAAATCTTATATTTTAGGTGTAATTCCTGATTATATTGATTTAAATTATACATTGTCTATTTTTACAGATTATACAACTCAAGCAAACGAAATAATAGAAGGTATTGAATTTGCTGCTCGTTCATATTGGGGGGATCCTGAAAGATTTTTATTTAGAGCAAATATAGATACATTTAATACCCCAATATTACTTGAAAGCGGTTCAGATAGAGCTAATAGATCAACAATGAATGTCTTAGTAAATGGATATTTAATACCTACGGGTATAAATGCAGCTATGGCAGGACCAAATCCAAAATCTTATAGTGTAACTAGAACCGTATTTAAGGAAACTGTAGTGGAATAATTTAAATATTTATTAATATACCAATAGAATAAAATGGCACAAGTAAGTACATCAGGAATAGCGAGTGGAAGTATAATAGAACCAGCTCACGTTTTAAGACCAATAAATGCCTTAAATGGAACTGGATCATATGATATAGTAATTTCAGGTTCTTTAAATGTTTCAGGAACAATGAGAATTGCTACTGGAAGTATAACAAATGTAGCTAACCAAGCTGTTATTTTAGCATATAATACTTCTTCTGGAGATATTTACACTACAAATTCAACTTCTGGTACTTCCGGTACATCAGGTACAAGTGGTACCTCAGGTGCTGATGGTGCCGCAGGTTCATCTGGAACTTCAGGTAATTCTGGAACTGCAGGTAGTTCAGGTTCATCTGGTACTTCTGGTACAAATGGTTCTTCTGGTACATCAGGTTCATCAGGTTCATCAGGAACTTCTGGTTTTGCTTATAAAGGTACTTCAACAACTGCTACAACAATTGGAACAGGAGATAAAACATTTACAACACAAGCAAATTTAGGATTTACAGCCGGACAAGCTGTAGCCGTAGCCTCTGATGCTAATACTGCAAATAAAATGATGGGTACTGTCAAAACTTACTCCAGTACTACATTAGTTATTACAGTTACTACAGTAGGAGGAAGTGGTACTTTTAGTGATTGGACAATATCCTTAGAATCAGCATCTGGTACATCAGGATCATCAGGTTCAAGTGGTTCTTCAGGTTCAAGTGGAACTTCTGGTACAAATGGTTCTTCAGGTAGTTCTGGTTCATCTGGTACATCAGGTTCTGATGGAGCAGGAGGAGCTTCAGGAACTTCAGGTTCATCAGGATCAAGTGGATCAAGTGGAACAAGTGGAACAAATGGTTCTTCAGGTTCAAGTGGAACTTCTGGTACAAACGGTTCATCTGGTACTTCAGGTTCTGATGGAGGAGCAGGAGCCGCAGGTACTTCTGGATCTTCAGGTAGTTCAGGTTCATCTGGTACCTCTGGTACAAATGGTTCTTCGGGTAGTTCAGGTTCATCAGGTATTTCAGGTGCAGTTTATACTCCTACTATTAGATATGAAGCTCATGATGAAGGAAATAGTGGAGTAGATGGTAGAGTAGAAATTTTATCAACAGGCCCAGTTGTAGGTAATTTAAGCTGGAGTAGATCAACAACAACATTAACAATAACATCCACTTCTCATGGATTATCTACAGGTGATTATATTGTTATAAGAAATATGAATACTGATTATACTTATCTTACAGTAACTGCTACAGATGCAAACACATTAACTTGTACAGTTGCTAATTCAGGTGGTACATCAGGATCTACAGGAGCTTATATTCCTGCCTTTAAAGCTAGTAGTTTTACGGAAGCAGGGGTAACTATAGCAGCACCAAATTCTGGGGATTGTCAAATTAATTCTATGAATATAGTAACAGGTACAAAATCCTCAACAGCATTTTTATTAATTCTTCCCGCTTCAATATCTAATGGAGCTGGGGGTAATAGCAGTTTAGTAAACCAAAATCCACCTTTAACACAAGCATTTAAGTTAAGTGATGGATCCCAAAATACTTCAGCTGTTGTTACATTAAACACATCATCCAATTTTAATAGATTTAGCATATCCGGATTGACTGCTTTAGTTAACAATATGATTAGAGTAACATTCTGATGAAATGGCATATGTAAATCAACAATTTTTCGGAGCAATTACCGCTGACTCCATCAATAATCAAAATATTATTATTTTGGAGGGTAATTTTGCCGCCGGATCTCCTAATATTACTAGTATAACATATACTGGAGATAAAAATTTACTTAGAGTTTCTCAATCAGTATTTTCTGTAGCAGGTGCTATACCAACTACAGCTTATATTAAATCTTTTGCCGATGATTATACCTCTATTACTCTAAGTGAAAATGCTACTTCAAACGCTACTGATGATACAATTGGTTTTTCAACACCATCTGGATCATATTTAGTAACATCTGCTAGTTTTAATGATCCTCAAAATTTACTTACTGTAAATGATATTACAGGATCTGTAACAGGTAGTCCATCCGCCAGTTTTGCTATTTTAGCTCAAGCCAAAAGAAATAATGCTACTGTAACTGGAAGACAACACCTATATAAAGTAAGTGAAGTAATACAAAGAGATATTGCTACAGCTAAATTATCATTTTTTATAGAATGGGGTGAAGATGGAACCGAAAGTGGTTCTGGTGATGTAATCCAAACAGCAGAAAGAAATTTAGCTATAGTTGATTTAACAGATACTGGTTCATTATCTCCCGAATTTTCTAAAGCAACTCCTGGATTAGAAGGATTACCTATTGGATCAGATTTTGCAGGATTTAATATTGGATTAAATCAATATTTTGCAGATCTTTCAGGATCAACAGGTGGAGGTGGAGGTGGATCTGGTACATCTGGTACATCTGGTACTTCTGGTACTACAGGTACATCAGGTACTAGTGGAGCTACCTATAAAACAACTTCTTCAACTGCTTTAACAATTGGAACAGGTTTAAAAACATTAACATTAGGAGCTGGTTTAGCTTATTCTAATGGTATGTTTATAATAGTAACACCTAATGGGGAACCTGCAAAATACATGATTGGTAATGTTACTGCTTATAATGCAGCAACAGGTGTTTTAACTTTTAATTCTACAGAAACAGCAGGTTCAGGAACATATTCAGATTGGATAGTTAATTTATCTGGTCAAAGTGGTGGTACATCAGGTACATCAGGTACTAGTGGAGCAGGATTTGATATTTCTGGTTCAGCATCTTCGGGTTTATTATCATTAGTTAGATCGGGATCAGATGCAGTTAGAGTTAATCAAGATTTATTATTTGTAACTTCTTCAGGTGTTACATCATCTCTTTTAACTGTAAAAGGAGACATATTTGTATCGGGTACTTTAGATGCCTCAGTTAAAAATTTTAAAATAGATCATCCAACAATGGAAGATCATTGGTTAGTCCATTCATCACTTGAAGGACCTGAAATAGCTATGTATATTAGAGGTAAATTAAAAACAAATAGTACAATACATTTACCAGACTATTGGGAAGAATTAACAGATGATGTAGATATTACAGTACAACTTACCCCAATAGGAAATTCTTGTCAACATTTTGTTAAACATGTTAGTAAAAAAGAAATTGAAGTAGGATGTGAGTGTGGAACTCCACATTGTTTTTATATAGTACATGCTCGTAGATGTGATCAAGAAAAATTAAAAATATTTCAACCTAAACATTATGGTTCAAACCTTTAGGATATTTAAATAAAGGTTATTATATTATATAGGTTATGAATATATTGGCTCATACTAGTTTTATTGGTACTACTGGATACGCAAACCATGCTCAATCTTTTTTTATTGCTTTAGATAAGTTAAATCCATTAAAAGTAAGAAATTTTACAGTAGGTAAATCGTGGAAGGGATATAATAATACTCCTCATGATAATGAACCCTATATAACTCCCCAAATTAAAAAAATATTATTTCAACAAACATTATTAGAAAATGATAAAACATCTGATTACCCTATTTATTCTTATTCAAATGATTTTAATCCTGATATTAATATCATATTAAATGAACATGATCATTACTATTTTTATGAAAATTATAATGGATATAATATAGCTTATAATGTTTGGGAATGTACTAAATATGAAGATAATTTTTTCAATCAATTAAAAAAATTTGATGAATTATGGGTTCCTACCCAATGGCAGAAAGATATTTCTATAAAACAAGGTTACCCTGAAAATAAAATTTTTGTTATACCTGAAGGTGTAAATGGTAAATTATTTAAACCTCCTTCTATGCGTAAAAAGAAAGGTAAATTTCAATTTGTTATTGTAGGAAGATGGGATCATAGAAAAGGTGTTAAAGATAGTATTGAAGGTTTCCTAAAAGCATTTCCAGATAATAAAGATGTTGAATTATTACTAAATGTTGAAAATCCTTTTCCTGTAGATGGGTTAAATTCTACAGAAGAACGTTTAAAATATCATGGTTTAGAAGATAATAGAATAAAAATATTAAAATTCTTAACTAGAAAAGAATATATTAAATTACTTCAAAATTCTGATGTATTAATATCTTGTGCTAAATCAGAAGGTTGGAATTTACCATTAATTGAATCTTTAGCTTGTGGAACCCCTTCTATATACACTAAATGTTCGGGTCAGCTTGAATTTACAGAAGGTAAAGGATTAGGAGTAGAAATAATAGGTGAAGAACCAGCTACAAATGGCAAAGACAATTTACCAGGAAATTTTTATACTCCTGATTTAGATGATTTAGTTGATAAAATAAAAGATTCATATTATAATTATAATATTTGGAAGCAATTTCATTTAAAACGTTCAAAAGAAATAAGAAATAAATTTTCATGGGAAAATCAAGCTAAGTTAGCTTATAAAAGATTAAATGAAATTAAAATTAAAACAAATAATTTTTTATTAAATAAAAGTTTATTTCCTACATTAGAAGTTAATTTTGTAGAAGGACCTTATGCTTTACTAAAAGGTATTAATGAAGAACATATTATAGAATTTTTTGATCAATCTACAAATAAAATTGAATATACTACTACACTAAAAAACAATCATTGGAGTAAAACTTTTCATAGATATTTTATAAATTGGGATATACGAGTAAAAGATAAACAAGGTAATTTAATTATATCTCACAAATATGATGCATCAGGTAAAAAAATATATATATCTTTAGGTTCAAAATCCCTAGGAGATACTTTAGCATGGTTTCCTTATGTATTAGAATTTCAAAAGAAACATAATTGTAAAGTTATAGTTGCTACTTTTTGGAATAAATTTTTTATAGATACTTATCCCGAATTAGAATTTGTAGAACCAGGTACTGCAGTAGAAGGTTTATATGCTATGTATGAGATAGGTTGGTTTTATAAAGATGAAACAGATGAAATTGATTATTTTAAACAACCTATTGATCCAAGATCAATATCTCTTCAACAATCTGCTACTAATATATTAGGTTTAGATTACAAAGAAATTGTACCTAAAATTTCCTATAAAGTAAAAGATAGACCTATTAAAGAAAAATATATTTGTATTTCTCCCCATGCTTCAGCTAGTGCTAAGTATTGGCACCATCCTACAGGATGGCAGGATGTTATTGATTATATTAATGATACTTTAAATTATAAAGTACTTTTAATTTCTCATGAGAAATATGATGATGAATTTCAAACTACAAAACTTCCAAAAGGTAAAAAATTTAAAAATATTATTGATTTTACAGGTGATCATCCTATAGAAGATATAATGAATATTATTCACCATTCGGAATTATATATAGGAGTATCTAGTGGTTTAGCATGGTTATCTTGGGCATTAAACAAACCAGTAACTATGATTTCTGGTTTTAGTTCAGAATGGACTGAATTTTCTACAAAAATAAATAGAATTATAAATAAAGATGTATGTAATTCTTGTTTTAATAACCATAAATTAGATGCGGGAGATTGGGAATGGTGCCCCATCCATAAAGATACTTCTAGACAATTTGAATGTACTAAAAAAATCTCACCCAAAATCGTCATAGAAAGCATTATTAGCAGTCCTGTTTAATATTTATTAGGGAATAATCGATTAATAAATGGCTACAATAAGCACTTCAGGGATAGCGAGTGGAAGTATAATTCGTGCGGAACAAGTTCTAAGAATAATTGAGGCACTTGATGGCACAGATAAAAACGATATAATAGTATCGGGATCTGTTGATATAACAGGAAGTTTTGGGATACGAAGCGGTAGTATAACAAACTCTGCTAGTGCACCATTCATGCTTGCTTATAATACAGGTAGTGGTGCTGTAACTTTCACTCAAAGAAATTCAACTTCAGGTACATCTGGTACTTCAGGTACAGTTGGTACATCTGGTACATCCGGTACTTCGGGTACAGTTGGTACATCTGGTACTTCTGGCTCAAGTGGTACATCGGGTACTTCTGGTTCAAGCGGTTCATCGGGTACAAATGGTACTTCAGGTGCTGCTGGTGGTGATGGAGATCAGTATAAAACAACTTCGTCTACAAATGAAACAATAGCTCTTGGTTCTCAAACTTTTGTAGTAGAGACTGGTTTATCTTGGACAACTGGACAAACTGCTATTGTTACAGATGCTAGTAATGATGCTAATTATATGGCGGGGGAAGTTACTGCTTATAATTCAGCTAATGGTAACTTTACTGTAAATGTTACAGTAGTAGGTGGTTCTGGAACTAAATCAAGTTGGGTTGTTAATTTATCTGGTGAAGTAGGAGCTGCAGGTTCATCTGGTACAAGTGGTACATCAGGTACAACCCCATTTCCATATTCAGGTTCAGCTGATATTTCCGGATCACTTACAGTAACTGGAAGTAATGCCCCCGCAGTTAGAGTTAGTGGTAGTACTACTTTAACAGGTAGTTTATTTACTAGTGGAAGTAATATTTCTACTGGAAGTTTAATTACTAGTGGAAGTAATATAACAACAGGTAGTTTTATTGTTAGTGGTAGTAATACTTTATCAGGTAGCTTCTTACAAAGTGGAAGTACACAAATTACAGGTTCTACTCTTTTATCTGGTTCATTGTTATTAACAGGTAGTAGTGCCCTAGCATTAAGAGTAACAGGTAGTACAGCTTTAACAGGTAGTCTATTTGTAAGTGGAACAGTAAGTGGTTCATTTATAGGAGATGGTACAGGATTAACAGGTGTAGCATCACCAACGGGTTCATATACGGGATCGTTTACAGGTAGTTTCCTTTCACATACTGCTTCTTTTAAAAATGGTGCTACAGTAAGTGGTAGTTTATTACAAAGTGGTAGTACACAAATTACTGGTTCTACTTTATTATCCGGTTCTTTACTTTTAACAGGTAGTAGTGCAGCCGCATTAAGAGTAAGTGGTAGTACATCTTTAACTGGTAGTTTATCAGTCAGTGGTAGTACAACATTATCAGGAAGTGTTTTAATAGCTACTTCTAGTATTGTTCAAAATAATAATCTTCCTGCTATACTTTCTTATAACACATCTTCAGGAGTAGTAGCTTATACTACAGGTAGTTTAGGTGGAGGTGGTGGTGGTGCTTTCCCATTTAGTGGATCTGCAGAAATTACAGGTTCATTATCAGTAACAGGATCTGCATTTGTAACATCATTAACAGAAACCTCAGCTTTAAGATTCAAAGAGAATATTGAAGATATGAATGATGAATTAAGTAACGTTTATAAATTAAGACCAGTTGATTTTGACTGGAAGGAAAATGGGGAAGGAGACAAAGGATTAATTGCAGAAGAAGTTAATTTAATATATCCTGAATTTGTAACATTAAATACAGATGGAACTATGCAGGGTATAAAATATAGTAAACTAATATCAGTATTAATAAAAAGTGTACAAGAATTAAAAGACGAAGTAGATTCGCTTAAGTCTCAAATAAATGGCTAAGAATATAAGAATAGTACCGGCATCTGGTTCTATATACTTTACTGCAGACGGATATGATGTAACGGGTTCAATAAGATTACAAACTGTAGGAAGTACCGAAGATGTACAATTTATAGATGGTAAAAATAATGAATCTCTTATATTAATACATAAAGATGCTGCTAGAGTAGGTATAGGAACAGTATCAGCATCAGCAAAATTAGAAATATCTTCATCATTAAGTGAAAATATATTTTTAGCTGGTAATGCTAGTGGTAGTATAACTGTAAATAAGGAGGGAATAATAAAAATATCTGATTTTGATGGAACCCCAACTATAACAAGTGGAGGATTATATTATAGTTCTTCTAATTTTTTTGTTGGAATTTAAATATTTATAATAAATTAAAGTATAAACTATGGCAGCTTGGAAAAAACTGATTTATTCAGGATCTGATGCAGAATTAAATAATTTAGATGTATTAAAAGCTTCAGGTTCTTTCTCAGGATCGTTTCAAGGTTCAGTATTAGCAACAGTAGATTCTTCTTCTGTATCAGTATTAGCCCAAACAGCATCAGTAGCAGGAAGAGCAAATGCTTTATCTTCTCTAGCTACTGCTTCTTTTGCAGATAGTGCTACTACAGCATCACATACTGCCGGAACAGCTTCAATTGCAAACATTGCTACATATACTTCTGAATGGGTTTTAGGAGCTGATGGATCAACTAATTATACTTTTACAGGACCTGGTTTTACAGCTTCAGCAGCTGATCCAGATATTTATTTAATTAGAGGTCAACAATATAAATTTACTAATAATCTAGGTGCACATCCATTCCGAATTCAAACAACTGCGAATGGTTCAACTGGTACTCAATATAATAATGGTGTAACTAATAATGATGTTTCAAGTGGTACTTTAACATTTAATGTACCTATGGAAGCTCCCGAAGTATTATATTATCAATGTACTTCACATGCAGCTATGGGTGGTCCTATTTATATATTAGATACCTCCCCTGTTTCAGCTTCATTTGCCACTTCTGCTTCAGTTGCAACTAATGCTACCTCAGCATCACATACTGCCGGAACAGCTTCTATAGCAAATACTGCTACTTCTGCTTCATTTGCAGTTTTAGCTGGAACAATTAGATCAGGTTTAACAGCTTCTCATGCTGATACAGCTACTTCAGCATCACGTGCCGCTACAGGTGATGGTATATTTAGTGGTTCATTTAGTGGATCATATCAAGGTGATGGATCAGATTTAACAGGAATTGCTACTACTTTAACTGTAGATGGTGATTCAGGAACTTCACCTTTATCTTTAACAGATGATGATTTACAAATTCTTGGTACTACTAATGAAATAACAACTGCTATTACAAAAGTTGGTACTGATGTAAAAGCAACAATTAGTTTACCTGATGATGTTACAATTGGTAATGATATTACAATTACTAGAGATGCTCTTGTTCAAAGAAATTTAACAGTAAGGGGTACAGCATCATTTGAAGCAACAGCCGATTTAAATATTGCCGATAGATTTATAGGATTAGCATCGGGATCAGCTGCAACTGGTGATGGTGGTATTAATATACAACAAGGAGCAAATGGAAGAGGAGAAGGTTTTGGATTTGAAAATAGTGTATCTAGATGGGGTGTTACAAGCTCATTTGATCCACTTGGGAACACAATTACACCAGATGCCTTTATGACTGTTAACGTATCAGATGGAAGTGCAAACGATCCAACTGCAATAGCAGCTAGGTACCAAAAGAATGGTAATATATTTATAGGAAATACAGGTGATATTTGGATTTATTCGTAATAAAATTAAAAATATAGTTATGTCATTTACTTCAAGCAATTTAGTAGTTGGAAAAAATAATAACTCAAAAAGAACATCAAAAGATGTTGAAGATTTATTAATCAACGAAGAAGAATTAAAACTTATTTTAAGTATTATTAAAGATTGTACTTTTAAAGGAAGTCAAATAGAGGTTATTTACGATCTAACTTTGAAACTTCAAAAAGCTTTATTATCTTTGAAAAAAGACCAATAAAAAATTTTTTTTATATCTTTAAAATATTTATATGCGTATTATTGGCCCGTAAGGGAAGTGGGCAGGCAATCCTGTAACCAACCGTAATAAAAATAAAATGCCGAATTGGAAAAAACTTATAGTTAGTGGCTCCGATGCTACTCTAAACTCACTTGAAGTAGTTCATGCTTCAGGTTCTTTCTCAGGATCATATCAAGGAGATGGTTCAAATTTAACAGGTATAAATGCTAGTTCTGTAGGATATAGCAATCTTATTACTCTTACCTCCGATTATACAACAACAGCTGATACATATAATTCACTTTACGGTCCTTTAACTGTAGGTAGTGGTGTTGATGTAACAGTTACTGCGGGATCATTTTTAAAAATAGATACTTTTTGATTAAAATAAAATATTTATAAGTATGAGTGTATTAAAAGTAGGAGCTATACAGCCCAATTCAGGAACTAAAGTAAATATTACTGGTAGTACTTTACTAGTAACAACTGCAAGTGGTCATTTTAGTGGCTCATATGAAGGAGATGGATCAAGATTAGAAGGAGTAGCAGGTTTTCCATTTACTGGTTCTGGTCAAATTTCAGGTTCATTATTAGTAACAGGGAGTTCAACTTTAGCTTTAAGAGTAACTGGAAGTTCAGCATTAACGGGTAGTTTACTACAAAGTGGTAGTACACATATAACAGGATCTAATGTAATTTCTGGATCTTTGTTAGTAACTGGAAGCACAAACCCAGCATTTAGAGTTAGTGGAAGTAGTGCTTTGACAGGTAGTTTATTTGTTAGTGGAGCAGTATCTTCAAGTGTAGGATTTAGTGGTTCATTTCAAGGAGATGGATCAAGTTTAACAGGTATAGATAGTTACGCAGTAGCTAATTCAGCTAATAATAGAGTAATTACATCTGTAGATTCAGAAAACGGTAATGCAGAAGCTAATATGTCATTTGATGGTAGTACATT
>VTLG01009506.1_pt1 | contig 29845 bp, 53 predicted proteins | sample 4694571 | NCBI WGS metagenome assembly VTLG01 (sample SAMN12604809, study PRJNA352737) | marine metagenome | biome: ENVO:00000447; feature: ENVO:00000209|ENVO:00000569|ENVO:01000036; material: ENVO:00002151; isolation source: viral sequences binned using virsorter ...
ATGTATGGGATAAGGACAAAGAGGGTAACAATCTACAAAAACCTACAGGTACACATCCTGACTGTATTGATGCTGCAAGATACGCACTAATGATGCAGCTTAGAAACCCAAATAGAGGCAATTATGCAATACAATAAGTGTTAAAATTATGTTAAAGAAATGTTAAAGTTTATACTATTCTTCTCTGTTGGATAAAAAAAAGTAAAAAAAAGTTCTTAACAATAGTTGAAAAACTAAAATAAAGATGTATATTTGAGTATAATTAAAAACAAAACAATATGAAAACTTATATATTAAAAGAATTAATCTACGACCCAAAAAGTGAGGGAAACTGCAGAATTGCAGAAGTAGTGAGAAACGAAAAAGGGGAAATTATAGAAATAATCGGTGAAGCACTAACAGATGCAGAATTAACAACATTAACAAGAAACAACAAATACTAACTAATACTTATATTATGATAAAAGACAGTTTAGATAAAATTTACATTTTTAATTTATTGAGAGATGATTTTGAAAATGGAGAAATATCAGAAACAAAATATAATAGACTTATAAAACAATTAAAATTAAAAGTCTATTTAACTTAAAAGAAATACCCTTACGAAAGTAGGGGTTTTTTTATGCTCTAAAACTTTTTATTTCTGCGTTATACTAATATGAAATTAGAAGTTTATATCCCAGACACATTAAGTGAAATTACTCTAGGACAATATCAAAAGTATTTAAAGATACAATCTCAAAACGAAGATGAGAACTTTTTAGCTATGAAAATGATAGAGATTTTCTGTGGTTTAAGAGGCGATACTATATTAGCTATGAAAGCTAAAAGCATTAGAGATATAACTACAGTACTAACACAGATGTTTCAAGAAAAACCTCAACTTGTAAAGCACTTTGATATGGGTGGAGAGAGTTATGGTTTTATACCTAATTTACAAGATATGTCCTTTGGAGAGTATATTGACCTTGACACTTTCATAGGCGATATGGAAAATATACATAAAGCTATGGCAGTTCTATATAGACCAATAAAACAAAGGCATAAGCACCAATACCTTATAGAAGATTATAAGGCAGAAGATACCAATATAATGAAAGATATGCCAATGGATGCTGTATTAAGTTCTATACTTTTTTTTTACAATTTAGGGATGGACTTATCGAAAGCTATGCTGAACTCTTTGGAGGAGGAGGAGACGAGCTTACTGCAACAGGAAATTTTGGGAAAAAATGGGGATGGTATCAATCTGTTTTTGGACTCTCTCAAGGAGATATTACAAAGTTCAAAAATATCACTAAACTAAACGTACACGAATGTTTGTATGCTTTAAGTTTTATGAAAGAAAAAGCACAGTTAGAATCAAAACTAATAAAAAGCAAATTTAAAAAATGAGCAATCAAGGAGTAAGAGGCTATTATCAAATAACTGACACAATAAAGACAAATCTGTTAGCAGATGAAAATGTCAATACTGTAACAACAGGCGACATATTTGACATTGATTTATCTAAACAAACTATCTTTCCATTATCACATATAATAGTAAACTCTGTTACAATACAAGAGGCAGTACTGAGCTTTGACATAAGTGTAATGTGTATGGATATAGTTGATGTAAGTAAAGACGAAACAACAGACATATTTGTAGGCAACAATAACGAACAAGACATCCTCAACACACAATTAGCAGTAGCCAACAAATTAGTAGGGTTATTAAGCAAAGGAACTTTATATCAAGACAAATATCAGTTAGATGGAGATGCTTCTTGTGAGTTCTTTTATGAGAGGTTTGAAAATCAATTAGCAGGGGTTGCTTGTACCTTTACAGTATTAATTAGTAATGATATAAACGTATGCAGCTAAACGAAGTAGAAAAAGTATTACATAAGTTTGGAAAGTATGTTGTAAAACAAGCTAGAACTAATCTTACTAAAAATAAGAAAAACGTATCAAAGAATTTATACAATAGTTTAGAATATAGAGTAAACAAATATAAAGATAGTATCGATTTGCTTTTTTCAATGGAGGATTATGGTACATTTCAAGATTTAGGTGTTAGTGGTAAGAAACAAAAATATAATACTCCTTATAGTTATAAAACCAAAATGCCGCCTAGTAAAGCATTTGACCAATGGGTAATTAGAAAAGGTTTAAAAGGAGTAAGAGACGAAAAAGGAAAATTTATACCAAGAAAAAGTTTAAGGTATTTGATAGCAAGAGGTGTATTTAACAAAGGAATAAAACCTACATATTTTTTAACTAAACCATTTCAAGATGCTTTTAAATATGTACCACAAGAGCTTAAAGATGCTTTTATTTTTAACATAGAACAAGATGGAAGATTCTTCCCTCAAAACATGAACAAGAATTAATTATGGCAAATATATTATTTAGAAGTCCGTATTTTGTAACAATTACTACAGCAGGGCATTTATCTGCACAACTAGCATTAACGATAGATGGTACTTTACGTTATACGATACTTAAAAACGCTATAAGCAACAGAACAGTATTTGAAATAGCTACTTTAGTTAGAGATTATTTTGAAGAAAATTTTGTCGGCACTACAATAATAGCAGACACACTTGCAATATCTTATGTTGTAACAACTTATACGGCAGTAGATGGTGGAGGTACAGCCACAGCACAATCTGCCGTAACACATACAGGCTTTAATGGATATGGTAAGTTCGGTCAAGGTGTTAATTATGAACTGCCTACAAGTCAAGACCCAACCTATGTTGGAGATTGTGGAGGAGATGGTATAATTTATTTACCTGATAATACAGCAGGAAAACTAATAGGTTGGACTGATGATTCCACTCCTGTTTTACAAGTGTTTAGTATTGGTACATCAGCTACTTCTGTTGATACTCCTGCAAGAACATTTAACATTGAAAGGGTTTGTAATCCAAAATACACAAACGTAAAATCTGTTTACTTAAATAGATATGGTATGTGGCAAGAGTTTTATTTCTTCTTAAAAAACGTAGAATCATTTAGCACAAAAGAAGAAAAGTTTAAAAGAAATATATTTAAAGAAACAACAAGTAACTATTCACTATATGCGCATCAAACAAAAGTTTTTGATAAAAATGCAAGAACTAAACTTATATTAAACACACATTACATAGACGAATGTTATAATGAGGTAATACAAGACATTATGTTAAGCGAATTTGTTTACATATATTTCAATGGAGCTTGGAAGCCTGTAAATATATCTACTAGCTCACTAACATTTAAAACGTCTGTAAATGATAGATTAATTCAATATACGGTTGAGGTCGAATATGCTAATGAGGTTATCAATACAATAGTGTAATGAAGCGTGAGGTACAATTATACATATCAAATAACAGGGTTGATTTATTCAAAGACGAAACAATAAGCCTGACAGATTCTATAAAGAATGTAAGAGATATTGCAAAAGTATTTACAACATTCACAAAATCATTTACATTACCTGCTTCAAAAAATAACAACAAACTATTTCAACACTACTACAATTTTGATATTATAAATGGCTATGATGGTAGAATAAAAAGAGATGCAAGAATAGAGATTAACCAAGCACCATTTAAGACAGGTAAAATTAAACTAGAGGGGGTAGAACTAAAAAGCGAATTACCACACACATATAAGGTTACATTCTTTGGAAACACAGTAGATTTAAAAGATATATTTAAAGAGGACAAACTAAAGGACTTAAGTTTTGTTGAGGTTAAAGAATCAGGCACAACAGATGCTCCATCAGCAGTAAATGAATTAAAAGATGCTACTAAAACATTTACATCTACAGTATCTGAAGGAGATAGAGCTTATAATGTTGATGATGGAGAGTATGCTACAGTTATTGCAGTAACAGCCACAGTATTAACTTTAGATGCAGATAATAAATTTCCTACAGGTAAATCATATCAAATCTTATTAAGTCCGTTTTGGAACTCTACTGCTGTACTTGCAAAGTTACCTCTACAATCAGCAACAACAAAAAACAGTTTAATTACTCCTCTAATAACAGGAGGTAGGCGACCTGTTTATGATGACAGTACAGCACAAAGCGATACAATAGTTAATCTTAAATTTGACGCAGGTACTAACAGGGGTTTAGAATATACTGACTTAAAATTCGCATTAAGAGTACACGAGATAATCAAGGCAATAGAGAACACTTATACAACTCCTGATTATCCAACTGCTATAGATTTTACTACAGATTTTTTTAGTACGTCTAATAATAATTATCATAATTTGTTTTTATGGTTATCAAGAAAATCAGGCGAGGTTGCTACAACAACAGGAGCAGGGTTGCATCAATTTTTTGTTTCAGGTTTTACAGGTGGTGTGTCTCCTCCTGGTATAGATTCAACAGAGACAGGATTTTTAGCGATGGATACAGGAATAAATTTATCAGGCACAATAACTGCGCTACAAATATTAGTAACTCCTGATGGAACTAACTCGAGTGATTTTACTGTAACATTATCAAGAAATGGCTCTGATGAATTAACTGTTGCTAGTAGCACGCCCACCTCGGCAGTAACCTTAAACCCAACAGTACAAACAGGCTTTTATAGAGTATTAATAAGCGCAGACGGTGAGGTTAAAATATCAAATGTAGTTTTTACTGTTAGTGGTAGTTTTAATTATGAAGATGCTTATGGCAGTGAGGATACAGAAACTTACACAGGTACTACAGCATCATCAGGTGCTTTTAACAACCCTGCTATTTCTACTTTTGACGTAGCAGACCAAATGCCTGATATTAAAGTCATTGATTTTGTTTCAGGTTTGTTTAAAATGTTTAACCTTGTAGCTTTTGTTAATAGTTCAGGTAAAATAGAAGTTAGAACATTAGATAACTCTGACACAGCATCTTACTATCATACAAACAATACAACGGAATACGACATAACAGAATATGTAGATATAGAAACAAAACAAGTTGATGTAGCATTACCATATAAAGAAATAGGGCTTAAATATCAAGGTTTAGAAACTTTTTTAGCTGACAATCATAATCAGTTGTTTAACGAGGAGTGGGGTACTTTAAATTATAACGAAGACACAAACTCTTACAGATTATCAGGTAGCACTTATAAAATAGAATTACCATTCGCACATTTTAAATATGAAAGATTTGGCACAACTTCGGTGCAGGTAGGTTGGAGTGCTAACAAAGACCAAAACGCATTTTTATCTAAACCATTATTGTTTTACCCATTAAGACAAGTATCAACTACTCCTGTTTCTTTTAAAGGTGCATCATCTCCTACACAAGAAACAACATACAACATACCCTCTAACAGTAGGTACTTAAGCGCATCATCAGGCGAGGATAATATCAACTTTGGTGCTATGATAAATGAATATGCAGCAGTAAGTTTTAGTGGAACGTTATTTGAAAATTACTATAAGAATTATATTACAAATATTTTTAACACAAAAAATAGATTAACCAAAATAAAAGCAATACTTCCATTAAGTATATTATTGAATTATGAACTTAACGACATATTTATTATAAAAGGTTTTAAGTATAGAATAAACAGCATAACAACAAACCTTACAACAGGAGAAGCAAAAATAGAATTATTAAACGTATTATGATAAGAAACATATTAGAGATGCTTACTTATATAGATGGTGGCACAGAACTTATAGATATAGCACAGGGCAAAAACAAAATGCCTGAAACACTAAAAGAAGGCTATAAACAATTTAAAAAAGAAATGAAATGGCAAAAAAAGTAATAATTGATTTTGAGATAAAGTACAAAGAAGCTGTTAAGAACTTGGATGAAATGCAAAAAGAGTATTCTAAGTTAGAAAAAGAAGTTTCTAAAACTTCAGAATCACAACAAGAATTAGGTGGGATATTAGATAAAACTACAGGTGGAGCAGTAACTAAATTTAAAAACCTTAAAGGTACTTTAGGAACAGTTATTAAAAGTTTTAAATCTTTAAAGGTTGCTATTATGGCAACAGGAATTGGTTTGTTAGTTGTGGCCGTTGGTTCTTTGACTGCTATGTTTAGTCGTTCAGAAGAAGGACAAAATAAATTTGCTAAGATACTTACACAATTAGGAGTTATTGCAGGTAATGTAATGGATATATTCTCTGACTTAGGAAAAGTTGTATTTAATGTGTTTACAGGAAACTTTAAGGCAGCAGGTGAGGCATTAAATGACGTAACAGAGGGTATTAAAAACTTTGGTGATGAAACTCGTAGAGAAATAGAAATAGCAGGAGAACTTGCAGACAAAAGAGCTAAAGCAGACAAACTTGAAAGACAATTATTAATAGATAGAGCAGAAGCTACTAGAAAATTTAATGAGTTAAGGGAAAGAGCAGCAGACAAAGAAAATGTATCTGTAGATGAAAGAATACGTTTATTAAAAGAAGCAGGTGCAATAGAAGAAGAAATAACACTTAAAGAAATAGAAGCTGCAAGATTAAGATTTGAAGCAAAAAAGGAACAAAATGCATTATCAGAATCTACAAAAGAAGATTTAGATGAACAAGCACAATTAGAAGCAAGATTGATTGAACTTGAAGCATCAAGATTAAAGAAACAAAAAACACTTACTGCTGAAATTACTACTAACTTACGAGAGGCAGCGGCAGAGAGGAAAGCAGAACAAGCAGAAAAAGATGCAGAAGTCAAGGCAGATGCAGATAGAGAACTTGCAAGATTAGGTGCAATACAAAAAATTAGAGATGACTTTACAAAACAACTCGAAGATAGAGACGCTGAAAAAGAATTTGAAAAATTAGAATTAGCAAAATCAAGGAAACTAGCAGAGTTAGAAGAACTAGATGCAACAGAAGCACAAAAAGCAGACATCATTTTGTTTTATGATAATTTAATAGCGAGTGCCAAGAGAAGAGATGAAGAAGCTGAAAAGAAAAGAACTGAAATACTAGAAAAACAAAAAATAGCAACAGTAGCTAATACAATGGGTGCTATTGCTAATCTGTTAGGAAAAAACAGTAAGGCAGGTAAGGCACTTGCAATAGGTCAAGCATTAATAAATACTTATTTAGGTATAACTGAAGTATTATCAACTAAATCTACTTTACCAGAACCATTTGCTACAATATCAAGAATTGGTAATATAGCTACAGTTTTAGCAACAGGTATGCAATCGGTAAAATCTATTCAATCCACTAATCCACAATCACCATCAGGTGCAGCAAGTATATCACCAAGAGGTAATGGAGGTGAAGCATCACCACAAGCACCTGCATTTAACGTAGTTGGTGCTAGTGTTACAAATCAACTTGCTGAAGCTATTGGAGAGCAAACACAACAACCTGTACAGGCATTTGTAGTTTCTAATGATGTAAGTACTGCACAAGAACTAGACAGAAACATCATACAAGGAGCAACTATAGGATAAACAAAAAATTAATTTAATACGTTATAATAATATGAGAATCGTAGAACTTATTTTGGGAGATGATGAACTAACAGGAATCGAAGCAATTTCAGTAGTTGAAAATCCTGCAATAGAAGAAGATTTTATAGCACTTAAGAGTGAAGAAATAAAACTCGCAGAGGTAGATAAGGAAAAGCGTATCTTAATGGGTGCTTTATTAGTTCCTAACAAACCTATCTACAGAAAAAAAGGAGAAGAAGAGTATTACATATATTTCTCAAAAGATACAGTAGAAAAAGCATCACAGCTTTATTTAATGAACGGCAATCAATCAAAAGCTACATTAGAACACCAACATACGATTAACGGACTTACTTTAGTAGAATCTTGGTTAGTAGAAGATGAGGTACACGATAAATCTCGTAAATATGATTTAAATGTTCCTCTAGGTACTTGGATGGGTGCAGTAAAGGTAAACAATGATGAAATATGGAACAAATTTGTTAAAACAGGTAAAGTTAAAGGTTTCTCAATAGAGGGTTACTTTGCTGATAAAATGGAAAGACCAAAAGAGCCTGTAAATGACTTTTCTGACATAGAAGAAGCTGAAGCAAGTGAGATGCTGTCTGTTATAAGGTCTATAATAAGAGAGGACAAGCGTTTAAAGGGTGGTAAGAGACGAGAACTAGAATCATATAGCGATTACCCTGATGCCTTAAAAAACAACGCTAAAAAGGGCATAGAATTAAACGAGAAAGTAAACAATAAGTGTGCTACACAAGTAGGTAAGATACGAGCTAAACAACTTGCACAAGGAAAACCAATCTCAAAAGAAACAATTAAGAGAATGTACTCTTATTTAAGCAGAGCGCAAGAATATTATGATGAAAGCGACACAAAAGCGTGTGGTACTATCTCCTATTTACTCTGGGGTGGTAAAGCAGGGTTAAGATGGTCAGAATCTAAACTAAAAGAATTAGGAGAAATAGAACTAGCGTCTATGGTCATAAATGAGGACTTTGCAATAATAGATGATAGATTAGCTTACTCAACACAAGAGAAAGCCGAAGAAATGGCAAAAAACATAGGTTGCGAGGGTTTTCACACTCACGACTTTGAGGGTAAGACTTGGTATATGCCTTGTGAGTTTCATAACAAAGAAGATTTTAAAAAATATAAATGTCCTGAGGGTTACGTCAAAGACTATCAAAAACATAAATGCGTCAAAAAAGAAAAATACGCTGAAGTAGGCAAAAGAGGAGGAATTAAGAAATCTCCTAAAGCACCAAAGTCAGATACGCCTAACCCAAAGCCTAAAGGCAAAGGAACAGCAAAAGGAGATGCCTCAACAACAAGAGGCGCTAAAGTATCTAAAAAAGATGAAGCGACTTTGAAAAAAAAGTCAGATGAGTTTAACGAGAGGTACAAAAAGAAATTAGGGTATGGTGTAAATGTAGGAATGTTAAAAGCAGTATTCCAAAGAGGTTTAGGTGCATTTAATGTTTCACACAGTCCGAGAGTAAAAAGTGCTTCACAATGGAGTTTTGCTAGGGTAAATGCTTTTTTATATTTAGTAAAAAATGGCAGACCTCAAAACAAGAAGTACACAGGCGATTTTGACTTGCTACCAAAAGGACACCCTAAAAAACCATAATGGCTAGAAAGGTCATTAGAACATATATAAAACCAAAACGTAAATCACACCCTCATAGCAAAAATGCGAGTGTAGGACAAACAGGTTATAAAAAAAAATATAGAGGTCAAGGTAGATGAAAAAATTTGAAACACCAAGCAAGACAAGTCCAAGAGGAGGGCGTAGAGGTTGTTTATGTAAAGATGAAACCTATTCAGTGAAGTGCTGTAAAGGTAAAATAATAAATCAAGGAATCGGCAAGATATAAAAATGCAAATATAAATTTTAACACGTTATAGTAATATGAAATCAACAGAAATCTTAAACAAAATCAAAACTTTTTTAGGAGATGAAAAAATTGAGCAAGTAGAGGAAACTCAACTTGAAGAAACTCAATTAGAAGAAACTTCTGAAGAAGTCAAGTTAGCACAAGCTAAACTTGAAAACGGAACAGTTTTAGAAGCAGAGGCTTTTGAAGCAGGAAACGAAATCTTTATTGTATCTGATGACGAAAAAGTAGCAGTACCAAAAGGGGAATACCTAATGGAAGATGGTAGAATGCTAGTTGTTTCAGAAGAAGGTATTATAGGCGAAATTAAAGCAGAAGAAACAAAAGAGCCTTCTGTAGAAGAAGAAGATAAAACTGATGCTTCTGAAGAATTAGCTGAAGAAGAAGAAATGTATGTTTCCAAACAAGAATTTGAATCTGCCGTTGAAGAAATCAAAGGTATGATTAAAGAGCTTAAGGATGAAAAAGAAGAAATGGCACAAGTAGAGGAGCAAGTAAAACAAGAGTTAAGCGAAACTCCTGCAACAGAGCCAATCTCTCACAACCCTGAAGCTAAAGAACAATTTAAAGTAAGATTCGGAAATAACAGAAAAGAAACTGCTTTAGATAGAGTAATGAAAAAATTAACCAATAATTAAAATTAAAAAAAATGAGTGTATCAATAACAAGTACTTATGCTGGTCAATTTGCAGGTAAATATATTGCTGCAAGTTTATTAACAGCAAAAACAATTGATGATGGTGCAATAACAGTACTACCAAACATTAAATACAAAGCTGCTATGAAAGTAGGAGCATTTTCAAATCTAATTAAAAACGCAAGTTGCGACTTTGATACTTCAACGTCTAGCTTAACTTTGACAGAAAAGGTCTTAACTCCAAAAGAGTTACAAGTCAATATTGACATTTGTAAAAAAGACTTACACAGCGACTGGGAAGCTGCTCAAATGGGCTTTAGTGCTTTTGATGAATTGCCTCCATTATTCTCTGACTTTGTTATCGCAAGAGTAGCAGCAGAGGTAGCTTCGGCAACAGAATCAAACATTTGGAGTGGTGCAGACACAGACGGAAACTTTGAAGGATTTAAAGCTAAATTAGCTGCTGATTCTACAGTAGTAGATGTTACAGCAACAGACATTACATCAGCAAACGTAGTAGCACAAATTGGTGCAGTAGTAGATGCAATACCTGCAGGGGTTTATGGTGCTGATGATTTATATATCTATTGCGCACAAAACGTATTCAAAGCGTATGTAAGAGCTTTAGGTGGATTCGCTGCGACAAATAGTGGTGTTGATGCTAAATCACATACTTTCTATAGTGGAGGTGAATTATCTTTTGATGGTGTAAAACTATACCCTACAAGTGGTATGGGTGCAAACGAAATGGTTGCAGCAAGGTCAAGTAACTTATTCTTCGGAACAGGTCTATTAGACGACAGAAACGAAGTTAAAGTTATAGATATGTCTGACATTGACGGAAGTCAAAATGTTCGTGTGATAATGCGTTATACAGCAGGAACTCAAATCGGTGTTGGAGCTGACTGTGTACTTTACACATAATAGAAATAAATTAAATTAACATATAAGAGGGTGGGTGGTATTCTGCCTACCCTTTTTTAATACCAATAAAATTATGGCTTGTATATTAACAAAAGGTAGAGCGTTACCCTGTAAATCAGGAGTAGGTGGTTTAAAAGCTGTTTACTTTGTGGACTTCGGTGCTCTTGGTGCTTTAACTCAATCAGGTGGAGAAGTATCTGGTTTTGGTGGAAGTCCAACACTTATGAAGTTTGACATAAAAGGAACATCTACACTAGATACCACTGTTACCTCATCTCGTGAAAACGGAACTACTTTCTACGAATCAAGTTTAGTTTTAAACTTAACATTCCAAGAAAAAAATACGTCAGAAGAAATAAAGTTATTAGCAGTAGCAAGACCACAAATCATTGTAGCTGATTATAATGGCAATTTCTTTTTATTAGGAGAAAATAATGGTTGTGAGCTTACTACAGGTACGTTTAGTAGTGGAGCAGCTATGGGAGATATGTCTGGTTATGCTTTAACCTTTACGACATCTGAACAAAATCCTCCATTATTTGTACAGAAATCTGTAATAGATGGTGCAACAGAGGGTACTCAAATCACACCAAATTAAAATTAATTTTGTATATTAGATAAACTTTTAAAGTTTTCATAATTTTTAAATTAGTTTTTGTTTTAAAGGGGAGTTTTTTAACTCCTCTTTTTTTATGCGAAATTTTATTTCGTGTATATGTATTTAGTTTGCAGTATTATTAATTTTAAAACTTAAATATTTTCAAAACAATTTTAATTAAATCAAACAATACTACTTTATTTGATTATAAAGTAACTACATTACAAGAGTATCAGAAAGCAGTAAAAGGCGATATAGCAAGAGTAGAAATACCAAACACTAAAGACTTTATGTATATAAACGAGAGTGGTTGGAGTTATGCACCAAACGTATATGCAAGTGCATTAGCAGGTAGAATTATATACGGAGATGTTTTACTGTTTGCAAAAAAAGATAGTGATAGTATTGACTATCTTATATCTTTGTCTGGTATTGAGTTATAGGGTTAGTGTAATAGGTAGCACGACTAATTGACCTCTGCTGATAAAAGTAATTAATTTATTAGTATGTGTAAAACAACAATGAACAGAATATAGTACTCAATGTTCTTATTAATTGGTTAGTAAGTAAAGTTCGAGTCTTTACCCTTTTTTTTATTTAAATATTTTATGTATATTTATAATGAGTAATTTTCTTTATAGGGGGTAGCAGGAGTGTTACCCCTTTTTTCTTACACAAAATTTAAAGTTTGTACGTTATATAAGTATGATACACTTGACGACAACTGCATCTGCACAAACATTAAAAATAATTCCAAGAAGTTATGCTAGTACAGTAAGTATGATTTTGAGAGATGATTCAACAAACACCTCAACAACATACGGAAGCATAAGCACCTCAACAGACAAGAATTATCTAGTTATATCACAGGCATTAAGTCCTGTATTAGTAGAGGGTAGGTTTTATGATATGACAGTAAAAGAGGGAACAAGTGTAATATATAAAGACAAGATATTTTGTACTAATCAAACTATTAATCAATCTAATAATAGTTATTATACAGTTAATAGTGGGGAATATACAACTCCAACAGGAGATGACAAACACGATAACGATTATATAATTATATGAAAAATAAATCAGATTTAAGTATTGTTAATTTAAGCACCTATACATCTCCTGTAGTAAAGGAAGTAAGAGGCAAGGAGTTTATCGAATATGGAGAAGATAACAATTACTTTCAATATCTAATAGACCGATATAACGGAAGTCCTACAAACAATGCTATTATAAATGGTGTTAGTGAGATGATTTACGGAAAAGGTTTAGATGCTACAGATTCAAATAGAAAACCAAACGAGTATGCTCAAATGATGGGTTTATTTAACAAAGATTGTACTAGAAAACTATGTTACGATTTAAAGTTAATGGGGCAGTGCGCAATACAAGTTATATACTCAAAGGACAGAAGCAGAATTGTACAACTAGAACACATACCTATTGAAACATTACGAGCTGAAAAATGTAACGACAAAGGAGAAATAGAAGCATACTTTTATTTTAGTGATTGGGCAAAGTACAAGCGAGGAAACGAATTAAAAAGAATACCTGCATTTAATACTTCTAAAGAGGGATTGGAAATACTTTATATAAAACCTTATAGAGCAGGTTTCAAGTATTACAGTCCTGTAGATTATCAAGGTGGTACACAATACGCAGAATTAGAGGAGGAGATTTCTAACTTCCATTTAAACAACATACTAAACGGACTAGCTCCAAGTATGTTAATTAACTTCAATAATGGAACTCCAGACCCTGAGCAAAGAGAAATGATAGAAAGACGTATCTATGATAAATTTTCAGGGAGTAGTAATGCAGGTAAATTTATTTTAGCATTTAATGATAATGCAGAAACTGCTGCAAGTATTGAGCCTGTACAATTAAGTGATGCACACCAACAATACGAATTTTTAAGCAACGAAAGTTCTAAAAAGATTATGGTAGCTCATAGGGTTGTAAGTCCTATGTTATTTGGTATTAAAGATAGTACAGGTCTAGGTAACAATGCAGACGAATTAAAAACAGCATCTATACTATTTGACAATCTTGTAATTAAAGGCTTTCAGAACCTTTTAATTGAGGGCTTCAATAGAATACTAGCTTATAATGATATATCGTTGCATTTATACTTTAAAACGCTTCAGCCGCTTGAATTTACAGACCTAGAGAATGTTGTAGATTCAGAAACAAGAGAAGAAGAAACAGGGGTTAAGTTAAGTAAAGAATCTAATAAGCTGCTAGAGGAATTTATTGGCAAAGGACAAAATGAAGAAGAACTATTAGAGGAGTTTGATTTAATTGATGAAATGGATGTAGATTATGATTTAGAAGATGAATTAGACAAAAAGGTTGAGGAACTAAACAACGAAGTAAAGTTAGCAAGGGTTGCAAAAGCAACACCATACAAAGAAAGTGAGCAAGATGGTAAAAGTAAAAAGGAGGGCAAAGAAGATGTAACATATTTAGTAAGATATATGTACACAGCTTATTCTGGTGGTTATCAAACTAGAAAAGGCAGGTCAAGAGAGTTTTGTATTAAGATGATGAACGCCAACAAAGTATATAGAAAAGAAGATATTATTGCACTAGATAACATTCCTGTTAATGCAGGTTTCGGAAAGAATGGTGCTGCAACTTATTCAGTATGGCTCTACAAAGGTGGCGCAAGGTGCTCGCACAGATGGACTAGAAAAATATATGCAAGAAAAGATGGAGAAAGAAGTTTAGGAAATACTATTAGTACAAACAAAGCAATAAGCGAGGGTTTTAAACCAGAAAAAAACCCTAACAAAGTATCTATAGCTCCTAGAAATATGGCAAATAAAGGTTATACGGCAGCGTATTGGAATAAAATGGGTTTTAAGAATTAGTTATGGCAACAGTTTTATTTATATCAAGAACAGATTTAGTCAAGAATAGTATCATTGATGGTAATGTAGATACTGATAAGTTTATACAATTTATTAAGGTTGCACAAGAAATAGAAATACGAAATTATCTAGGAACGAAGTTATATGATAAGATAGGTTCTGATATTTCAGGAAGTGGTTTAAGTGGTAACTATGAAACATTAGTACAAACATATATACAACCTATGTTAATATGGTATGCACAGGCAGAGTATATTCCGTATGCTGCCTATCAAATAAAAAACGGAGGAGTTATGAAGCACACTAGCGAAAATGCAGAGAGTGTTTCAAAGAGTGAAGTAGATTTTTTAGTAAATAAAGCGAGAAATACTGCTGAATATTATACACAAAGGTTTTTAGATTACATTGATAACAATAGTAATTTATTCCCAGAGTATAATCAAAACACAGGAGGGGATGTTTACCCAGATAGTGATGGTTTATTTAACGGATGGGTACTGTGATATACAAACCAAAAAATAAAAATATAGTAAAATTAAAGAAATATTTAAATATGAATTGGCAACAAAATAATACTTTAAATTTAGAAATAACATATAAAAAGAGATAGTTATGGCTTTTGGTAAAATTTATGATACTACTTATTGGGGTTCTCCTGTAGAGGACGGATGGGGTGGTATATACTTCGATTTAACAGAATTAGAAGTTTTATCAGAAGATGGACTATACTTAATAACAGAAGATAATAATAGAATAATTTTAGAATAAAATGGCAAACAAAAAGTTTTCAGAGTTTACGTTAAAAACCGATTCAGCTAATGTAGATTTCGTAGTAGGATATGATGGGTCGGACAACGTAAGGATAGCACCAAGTAATTTAAGTAGTGGTGGAGCAACATCATTAAATGGATTAACAGACTGTTTAATAGATGGCACATCAAGTTATTTAGTTGAGGTACCAAGCGGATTATCAGGAAACCCTGTAGATAATACAGTAATTGGAAATGATGCAGGAGCTGGTTTAACAACAGGATTTGGTAATACTTTTATTGGATTTGAAGCAGCAAAACTAATAACAGATTCTGATAATATGGTTGTTATTGGGAGACAAGCAGCTAACGCTAGTGCTTCAAATGGAGATAGAACAGTAGCAATAGGTTATGATGCTTACGGAAGTTCAATATCAACAGACAACGTAGCTGTAGGATATGCTGCCTCACAATTTAGTGGAGTTAATTTTTGTGTAGCAATAGGTAGTTCAGCAGCTTTATTTAATTCAGGAGCAAATGCAATTTCTATAGGTTATCAAACAAATTATAATAATTCAGCAGCAGCTACTATAGCTATTGGTTATCAAGCAGGTTACTCTCAAACATCAGGCACAGGTAACACTAACATAGGTTATCAGGCAGGTTATACAAACACAGTTGGGCTTACTAGAACTTGTGTTGGTTATCAAGCAGGATATGCTAATACAGGTTCAAATAATACCTTTATTGGTAACCAAGCAAACACATCGGCAGGTAATGGTATTTCTAATGTAGCAGTCGGAGTTAAAGCGCTACAACAATTAACTAATGGCTCACGAAATGTTGCAGTAGGACAAGAATCTTTACAGTTATGTTCAACTTCAGAAGATAATGTTGCTATAGGGCATCAAGCTTTAGAGGCATCAGGTGCTAAATTCTACAATACTGCAATTGGTTCGAAGGCTGGTAATAGTATAACAACTGGGGAAAATAATACCATAATTGGTTATGATGCAGACGCAAGTTCAGCTACTGCTACAAATGAAATAACTTTAGGAAATTCATCTATTGCAACTATAAGATGTCAGGTTCAAACAATATCATCTTTATCAGATAAAAGAGATAAAACAAACATCAAAGATTCATCTTACGGATTAGATTTAGTAAACTCTTTGAAGCCTGTTACGTTTGATTGGAATATGCGAGATGGCGCAAAAGTAGGACAAAAAGATTTAGGGTTTATTGCTCAAGATTTACAAGAGCTTGATGACGAAAACTTACAATTAGTTTATAGTAACAATCCTAAAAAACTTGAAGCAAGTTACGGAAGACTAATTCCTGTACTTGTTAAGGCAATACAAGATTTATCAGCAAAAGTAACAGCATTAGAAAACGCTTAATAATTAAAAATAAAAAAATGTATAAAAACGGAATAACATCAGAAAATACGCCTGATTCTCACAAAGAAGTTATAATAGGACAGATTGATGAGCAGTTAGCACTAGCTGCAGCAAATGAAAATTTAGATGCTATTAAATGGCATTTTAAATGGGTTTTAGCTAATGACTTTTATAAAAATGAGTTAAGTGCACAACAAATTAGTTCTATGGAATCTTACTTACCTGCTAATTATGCAGACGAATACGAAGATTTGCCAAGTTAATTTAGTAACTTTATATAAACCAAAAAATATATAAAATGAAAATAACAAAAGAACAAGTTGACAGAGTAAATCAAGTTATTAATACTTTACCTATTGCTTTTTTAAGTCAAGCGCAAGAAATTGTAAAGATTTTAAACGAAAGTGTAGAGGCAGAAAAAGAAGAACAAGAAGATGAAATATAAATTCAAAACAAGAGAGGATATGATTGCTATGTATAATAGTATATCAACTCCTCATTCTCACGGAATAGTATTAGACGGAAACTCTTTAATTATAGAGTGGGATGGTAATGAACCAGAGGGTTGGAGTGAGTACGAAGCTAAAGAAAAAAAATCAAAGAAAGATGGCTAAAATAGGAGAGGACACAAATGTAACTTTAGATTTAAAAACTATTGGTATTATAGTAACAGGCGCAGTAGCTATTGCAACAACGTATATTACTTTGTCTGCTAGTGTGTCAAGCAATACAGAGAGTATAGAATCTTTAGAGGGCAATACTGTCAATCCTATAGAGTTTCAATACAAAGATGAGTTAGTACGTTCAACGATAAAACGTATTGAAGAAAAGCAAGAAACAATGAAGCAAGATGTAAGTGAAATAAAAGAATCTCTGGAAAAAATTGATGAGAGATTATATGAAATACGAAAAAATTAAAAAAATATGTGTAACGGTAATTGTCCTTTTTGTAACGGTTGCGACTAATTCGCAGAATAAAGATGATATTACAGTAATCAACTATACTGCAAAGTTTGTTGAAGAAATATCATTAAAACAGTTTAAAGATTACAACCTACAAACCTACTTTATGAGTGAACATTCTAAAATGTTTGCTAAAGAGAAGGTAAAATATTTACCTACAATAATTCTATACAATAACGGAGAGGAAGTTCTAAAAATAGAAAGTGGTATAGATTTAAAGCTGCCTGAAAACTGGCAAGATACTCTCTCTGAAGAAATCGAAATATTACTCCAAGATAAATTTTAACTATGAAAAAAATACTAACTATAATAATGTTATTGTTTGCGACTACATTATTTTCACAAGTAATAGCAGAGCCAAGCAAGAAAGAAGATAAAATCGTAAAGAAATACAAGTTTAAAACATTCTTCAAAAATATATTTAAGTATTCAACTCCTTATGTAAGTTATTCAGAGAACAATAGTTTACAGGGCAGACAGACGTTTTATGTAACACAGGAAAGCGAACTAATAGAAACCACAGTAAGAAACCCTAATAACTTTGCATTTAACTTTGGTATTAGAAAGATTGCTAGATTTTCTTATGAAGATAGACTTAATTGGTATGACGGAAACGAATCAAGAAGCGTTACACAAAACTCTAACGTAGGAAACGTAGATGGACTAGAATATTTATTTAACATATCTAATGGTAGGCAACAAAGCAGAGAGTTTATAAATAAACAATTCTTTGTAAGATACGTTGGCAAATACTATATACTAAAAGCAGAACACTTAAAAAACGATATTGTAGATATTGAATACAGCTCGTTAGATGCACGATTTAAACTTCCGATAGGTAAAAGACTTAATTTAAGTTTTGGCGCAATAGCTCGTACTAATCCTGTTGCTTATGGGCATAATCCAATACAAAATTATCTGGAAAATAATGCTTGGTGGACTTTGAGCTATAATTTCGCTAATCATACAGACCAAGTGTATGAAATGATAGACCCATTTACACAAGAATCTTTAGGTTATGATTATTTGTGGTATGACCAAAATGGTCAATTAATTAGCTCATCAGATGAGGACTACAGACGATTACACTTTGGTAGAGTTGTTAATAGATATAATGACGAAGAACTAGCAAAGATAGGCGACTTTACTTATTTATCTGGTGTTTTGGGTTTAGATTATTATTTCTACCGAAAGAATGTTTGGATACACGCTTTCGCAAATGCTTTAAGTTACCACAAACTTTTAGAGGGAGATGAAAGATATTCTTATGATAATTTCATAGGAGATGACAAATGGGTAGATATACAAAGTGGAATTATCTTTGGTTTCAGAATCAATAAATGGTTTGGGTTATTTTCAGAATATAACTATCAATCATATTGGGGTAGAGAGATACAAGAAATTAAAACAGGTATAAACATCAAATTCTAATAAATGCGAATAAGCAAACATATTTCTTATAAAGAAGCAGTACACAGCGCAACAGCCAAGCGTAGAGGCATAAAGAACGTACCTAACGAAGAGCAATTAGATAATATGTATAAAGTAGCAGAATTTATATTTGAGCCTTTAAGATTGTATGTAGGTGGTGCTATAAAGATTACGTCTTTTTTTAGAAGTCAAGAGCTTAATGCTGCAATAGGTGGTGCATATAAATTAGTTGATGGAAAAAAAATTCAGACAAGCCAACATTGTAAAGGACAAGCTATTGACATAGATGATGTATTTGGGCATAAAACCAACTATGAAATGTTTCAGTTCATTAGAGAAAATTTAGACTTTGACCAACTTATATATGAGTTTGGAAGTAACGATAATCCTGATTGGGTGCATTGTTCTTATGTTTCAAAAAAAGAAAATCGTAACAGAGTTTTACGAGCAATAAGAGAAAACGGAAAAACAAGATACGAATTATATTAATGGACTTTTCTATAATACTTTTGTTACCAAATGGAATTAATTTAGGTTTCAATTATTTTCCTGCTAACGAAGAATTTAATTACGAAGAAATTAATATATACGTTTTATTATTACAATTTAAATGGAGATTTTATTATGAATAAAAAATTAAAAACATATTGGAATAACTTTAAAAAGTGGTGGAAAGAATATAAAGAAAAACATATTGTAAAAGAAATAAAATGAGTAAAAAGAAATTCAAAGAAACTACAGTAGGAAAATTATTATTAGGTGCAGCAAGTGTAGTCAATCCAACATTGGGTAATGTGTTACAAGGTGTTACAAGTCCACAAGAAGCGATTGCAGAAATAACTAAATCAGATGCACCACAAGAAGATAAGATAAAACTTCAACAACTAATATACGACCAACAAAGTAAAGAGATACAGGCTATAACTTCAAGATGGGAAGCAGATAGTATGTCTGATTCTTGGTTAAGTAAAAATGTAAGACCTTTAGTTTTGGTTTGGTGTATTTGTATATTTTCTTTTGCAGGTATATTAGATAGTGTAGAAACCATACCTTTTCACATAAACGAAACTTGGAATGATACTTTTGAGAAAGTAATGATGGCTTGTGTTCTAGCTTACTTTGGTGGAAGAACAACAGAAAAAGCTACAAGTCTGTTTAAGAAATAGGGGTATATATAATTCATATATATTATTTACAGGGTAAGTTGTTTAAGGGAAGTGTATATATTATATATATATAGGCGAAGTTATACTTTTTTTTTGTAATTTCAAACTATGCCTAGAAAAACCTCACGAAAAACTTTAGTAAAAAAATTAGATGCAGTATTTAGCGAATATATTAGACGTAAATACGCAGATAAAAATGGCATAGTATCTTGCTATACTTGTGGTAAGAAAAAATTTTGGAAAGGAGATGGAATGCAAAACGGACATTTTATTTCTAGAAAATCGCGAATATTAAGATGGAGAGAATCTAATTGCAGACCTCAATGTTATTCTTGTAATGTTATGAGATATGGAGAATCGTATATTTTTGGTGTAAAGTTAAACGAAGAATATGGTTATAATATTGCAGAAGAATTGTTAATAGAAAGCAAAAAAATAATAAAACAGTCAGACCAAGAGCTGTTAGATTTAATAAATCTCTATCAAGAAAAAGTAAAATCTTTAAAAAAACTTATTAACAATAGTTTATTTTCCAAAAATAATTTATAACTTTAAGAAAAATTAATAAATCTAAAATTATGAAAAACCCAAAAACGTACAAAGACTTAAACAATCTACAACTATGTTATATGCGAGATGCAAATATGCTAAGAGCTATAGGCTATCCTGATGACTTGTTTGATGGTTTGTATAGAGCTTATGCAAAAAGTTTAAAAGAAAAACAAAAATAATTATGGAAACACCAAAAGATGAGTTAATAGAATTGTATTTTCAAAGAGTACAAGCTATGACCGAAAAAATTAATCAATTACAAAATCAATTAAATTATTATGAAAGGAAAAATTAAATTTATTCAAGAAAAGGGAGAATGGTCTAACAGTTCAGGTACATTCAACAAATTCCAAGTTACGTTTGATGATGGTCAAAGTTATCAATTTCTTGCAAAAGGCTCTTTTAAAAAAGAGGTGGGTCAAGAGGTTGAATACGAAATCACTAATAAGAAATATGGAACTGCAAAGTTAGTTTATACTCAACCACTAGCAAGTGGAAGTAACAAAGACCAACTTATTATAAGACAATCAATGGTTAAAGCAGCTTGTGATTTTCACGCATCAAGACCACAAAGCGACATAGTAACAGTTATTAAAGATGCAGAAAAACTAATAGAATTTATAAACAAATAAAAATGAATAAAATGTCAATAAAAGGAAAAGTAAAAAAAATAACAGAAGTAGAAGAAAAAGGTAATTTCAGAGTAAGAAAGTTAGTACTAGAAACAATGGATAAATACCCACAAGTAGTAGCTCTTGATTTCACTCAAAACAATGTCGGACTTTTGGATGACCCTGTTTGTAAAATAGGAAACAATGTAGAAGTGTTTTACAACGTAAGAGGTAGAGAGTGGACTAATGCAAACAATCAAGTCCTCTACTTTACTAGCTTACAAGGATGGAGAGTTAGAGAGTATAAAGAGGAGGTCTCCACATACGACCAAGCACCAGACAGAGAAGATGATTTACCATTCTAATTAACTTTTAAAATACAGGGGGTTTCGTACCCCCTTTTTTTATGCTTATAAATTATACAGAACACATAGACAAACTAAACGACTTCCGTAATGGCAAAGTCCAAGAAGCTCTCAAGTTAGGACACAAAGAAATAGACACTAGCTTTAGGTTTGTTGCAGGTAATATGAATTTTATTCTAGGTCATAATAACGTAGGAAAGACACACTTTACGTTTTATCTTATGTTACTATACTCACTAAAACACAATATAAGATGGTTAGTATTTTCTTCAGAAAATGACCCTGTACAACTTATAAAAAAACTTATAGAGTTTATTGAGGGTAAACCAATAAATAAAATAGAGGAATCAGACTACGAACAATCAAAAGAGTTTGTATATAATCATTTTAAGTTTGTAGATATAAACAGACAGTACACTTATAAACAACTCTTAAAATTAGCAACAAAAGTCAAGGAGGCTTGGGATTATCACGGATTACTTATTGACCCTATAAACTCATTAAAGAAAGATTTAAGAAACACAAATGGTTATGAATACAACTACGTCCAATTAACTGACATAAGAATCTTCTGTAAAACACATAACATATCTACTTGGATATGCGCACACGCAGTAACCGAAGCATTACGAAAACGTCATTCTGCTAATCACGAGTACGGAGGTATGACACCTCCACCAACAATAGGAGATAGTGAGGGAGGAGCAGTTAATGGAAATCGTTGTGATGATTTCTTGATTGTTCACAGGTACATAAGTTCGCCTGATGTTTGGATGTACACTAGATTATATGTAGCCAAAGTAAAGGAAATGAGTTTAGGTTATAAACCTACAAGCCACGAAGCTCCGATATTATTTAAGTCAATACTAAACAATGTAGGCTTTCAAATAGGTGGTAAAAATTTAATTAAGTATAGAACTAAAAAACAATTAAAGATTGACCACTCTTGAGAAATTAGCTAGTAAACACCATATATGGGTTAGAACAGTCAAGAGCTTTGGCTGTAAGGGTTATCTCTGCGAAGATGTAGTGCAAGAAGCATATCTAAAAATAAATACTTTACTTAACAAAGGTTTAGATATAACTTATGAAGATGACATAAATTATTTTTATATGTATCGTACTTTGAAAAGTTTGTTTCTTGACTTATGTCGTAAAGAATCTAAAATACAAAAAGTAAATGTTGAATATTTAGAAAAGTTTGTACAAGAGGAGGAGATAAAAGAATACAAAGATATAGAGGGCAAGATGCGAAAACTAAACACACTACTAGACAAAATGTATTGGTACGATGCAAAAGTATTCAATCTCATCTCTGATGGTATGAGTATAGCAGAATTATCAAAGCAAACAAACATAAGTTATTACTCGTTATACAATACATATAAGAATGTTAAAAATATAATCAAAGATAATATAGAATGGGATTAGGAACACTATTAGAAAAAATCATAAACATAGTTACATTTGGTTATGGTAAACGTATGGCTACTTGGGTAGCAAAAAAATTAGGAAAAGATGATTGTGGATGTGAGGATAGAAAAAATAAATTAGATGATAAAGTACAGCTATGGTAGAAGAAGATTTAGAAAGATGGTTGGAATTAGTTAATCGACCCAAACAACACGAATTAAATAAAGAACAAATACAGTTAGTTGCAGAACTACACGCTAAATACTATAAGCACAAATACGAAGAACCTTGCTCCTGCAACGGAAGCATCTATAGAAGATGGATTGCTGACTTAAACAAACTTGTATGAAATCATTAATCAAGAATAGAAATAGAGTAAAACAAGTAATAGATTTTACAGGTGTACAAAACAAAAAGATGCATCCATCAGACATAGATGCAGTATTAGAGTTTAACGATGAGGCTTTGATACTAATGGAAGTTAAATATAAGTTTCATAAAATACCAATAGGTCAGAAACTTCTTCTGCAAAGAATAGCAGATAGATGGGGAGAAAAAGCTATAGTTCTAAAAATAGAACATTCTTTCAATAACGACAAACTCAACATACCACTAGACAAATGCGAGGTAACACAAATCTACTACAACAATAAATGGACTGTAATTGACAGAACAAACGTCATAGATTATTTAAATAAGTTAGGGCATAGGTGGGATATAGAAAAGTGTAGATTCTAAAAAAAATTAATTAACATTTGTTTATATAATATTTTTTTGTATATTGCAGTATAATTAATAACAAAAACTAAATATTATGAAAACAAGAAAAAATTACGAAAAAGAAATTAACGAGATATTAAGAAACAAACATAAAGAACAAGGATTTGGATTTGATGAGCCAATTAATTTAAAAAAACTGACAGGAAATGAAATAGCGTATCTTTATAGATTGTTAAAATTTAATTTAAAATAATTAATCAATAAAAAATAAGGGGAGGGTAAAACCTCCCTTTTAAACTAATAATTATGAAAAAAGTATTAATAGACAGATTAGAAATCCTAGATGATTTAGTTGTAACAGGTACATTTAAATGGCGTTCAGAGATTGATTCTGAATGGAAGCCAATGGTATGGAACGAAACCTTTGAATGTTGGACTAAGAATTATTGTGGATAAAAAAATAGACAACCTTAAAGAACTAGAGATTTGGACTGATTTAAATTTCTTAACTTCTATTGTCAAATCACAATTAGACAAAAAGAAAACAGAGAACTTAGAGAAGATGTCAGAATCATTAGTTAGGGTTGTCTTTTACTTTCAAGAATATTCAAACAACATACGACTATACAAAAAAGCTCTTGGAGAATACAGGCTTGCTAAAAACAGAGCAATAGAAAGAGCAAGAAAATCAGAGAAACAAAACGAAGAACTTAAACTTAAAATAAAAAAATATGCCAATTTATAACGAAATATTTGACAGCTATAGAGAAGAAGTAAATAAAATTCATAAAGCTATGAGACTACTTGTTAAGCACCGATATAAAATAATTGATTTAGAAAATCAGCTAATACATAGTGGTAACATTGACAAAGCAAGAACAAGAGCCATACAAGGTCAAGATGCTCAAAGAGCAAGATACGATAGAGTACCAAAACACTCAAGAGTATATTTAAGCACCAATAAAGAAACTAAAGAATAATTATGATACAATTATTAAACGGAGAAACCTTTAGAGAGGATGAGATACTAGAACTTATGAAAGATGATGAGTTCTACTATGGGTATTTAGGCAAAGCTGCATTAAGCTCCTCATCTATCAAACTACTATTAGATAGTCCAAAGAAATACAAATACGTTACAGAATACGGACAAAAGGAATCAAGTGCTTTATCAGCAGGTTGGTTATTTCATACAGCAATATTAGAGCCAGAGGTTTTTAACTCACAGATATTTGTAGATGTACAATCTAAAAACACTAAGGCTTACAAGTTAGCTAAGGAAGAACATGGTAGGGTATTTACTATGAAAGAAAAGAATGATGCAGAAAGATTAGCTGATGCCTTTCTAAGAAACGAACACGCATTACAACTAATAACGGATTGTGAGTTTGAAGTTCCTGCAATAGGTATGGTACAAGGTTACCCTTTTAGAGGTAAGGCAGATGTATTAGATTCTTATAGAGTGGTAGACCTTAAAACAACAAGCGATTTAAAAGCATTTCCTTATGCTGCAAGAAAATATGGATATGATGTACAAGTGTATATATATTCAGAATTATTTAACAAACCTTACGAGGAGTTTAAGTTTATAGCCGTAGACAAAGGCTCATTAGATATAGGTATCTATGATGTAAGCGAGGAGTTTTATAATTCAGGAAAGGAGAAAGTTACGAGAGCAATACAGACATTTGAAACATTTTTTATTAACGGAGCAGACATAGATAGTTACTGCATAAAAGGAACTTTATGAAAGAAGCAAATAAAATAGCGAAACACATTATAGATATATCTGGGATAGATGTATTTAAGAACACAAGAAAAAGAGAATATATAGAGATGAGGTCTTTACTTACATTTATTTTAAGACATCATTGTAATATGAGGTTTACAGAGATTAGAGATTTCTATGAATCTAAAGGAAAGAATTATGACCACGCAACAGCTCTACATAGTTTGAAATCTTTTGAGACACACAGAAGATATAACACAAAGCTAGACAATTATTTTAATACAGTTCTTCTAAGAGTAAGAAACAAATCAAAACTAAGAAAAGCATTAATAAATCACATAGTAGACCACACTAAAGAAAAAGATTTAAAAAGATTACTAAAAATAGTAGACAAATTAAAAGATGGAAAAGAACAAAGAAAAGAGGAAGCAGATACCCTTGTATAGTGGGCTAATAAAGTATTTCCCAGATGCACTATGCGAAGTAGCAAGAGTAAGCTACATAGGAAGTAAACAACATCATCCTGACGAGGAGATACATTGGGATAGAGAAAAGAGCAAAGATGATTTAGATGCGCTTATGCGACACCTAATGGAAAATGGTATGCACGATATTGACGGAGTAAGACACTCTGCAAAAATAGCTTGGAGAGCATTAGCACACTTACAAAAAGAAATAGAGGGAGATAAGTTTCACGAGGGTTATGACGAGCAGTTTGGTACTTACAAAATACCACACGACCAAATAATATCAGGTACAGAATGAATATAGATTTATTTGGAAACACGATTAAAGTCAATCCATTATTAAGGGATAAGTTTATAGAGCCTCCTTTTAGTGTGTTAGATACTAAAAGTGGTAATTGGCAAAGAAGAAAAAACCTTTGGAAGAAGTTAGGTATTAAAAGCGAACTCGGTAGAGATAATAAAAAAGTAAATTCTATTCGTTTAGAAACAAATGGGGAAGATATAACCAAAAACCCTTACCAATCTATATTTGACCCTGCCCTTTGTGAAATTATATACCATTGGTTTTGCACAAAAGGTGGTGATATACTTGACCCATTTGCAGGTGGAAGTGTAAGAGGTATTGTTGCAAATTATATGGGTTATTTTTACACAGGAATTGAGTTAAGAGGCGAACAAGTAGAAAGCAATAGAGAACAAGCATTGGATATATTAGACATAAATAAACAACCACAATGGTATGTAGGAGATAGTAATAAGGTTTTAGATGAATTAAATAAAGAATATGACTTTGTTTTTAGTTGCCCTCCTTACGCAAACCTTGAGGTATATAGTGAATTGGAGGGAGATATATCAAATATGAATTATAAAGATTTTCTTTTTGCTTATGAAAGTATTATTGCTAAAAGTTGTAAATTGCTTAAAGTAGGTGGATATGCTTGTTTTGTTGTAGGCGAGGTTAGAGATAGAAAAGGTAATTATATTGGTTTTGTGCCTGACACTATCAAAGCGTTTCAAAAATGTGGAATGAGTTTTTATAATGAAGCTATATTATTAAATGCTATTGCGAGTGCATCAATGAGGGCTAATGGAAATATGAAATCACAAAAACTTGTAAAAGTGCATCAGAACGTATTAATATTTAAAAAATGAAACCAAAGAAATACACTACAATACAAAGAATAAAAAGATTAGAGAATATAGTAAGCCAAATCTATATGAGTGTTGAGGTAATAAAAAAGCAGCTAGACAAAAAAGAAGATGAAGATAACAAATGAAGATTGTATGAAACTTATGTCAAGGTATGAAGATAATCACTTTGACCTAGCTATCGTAGACCCCCCATATGGGATTGACGAAAAATTAGCAAGTGGTGGTAGAGGTTTTAATCAAAAATATAGAGATTCAAAAAAGTGGGATATAAAACCAAAAAAAGAATATTTTGATGAATTAAAAAGAGTTTGTAAAAATTATATAATTTGGGGAGGAAATTATTTTAGCAATTATTTATTACCGAATAGATGTTTTTTAGTTTGGTATAAATTACACACAAAACCATTACCAACTATGGCTGATTGTGAACTTGCTTTAACATCATTTGATAAAAATGCAAAAATATATGAATCAAGAAATGGTGGAGAAAAAATACATCCAACGCAAAAACCAGTTAAACTTTACGAATGGCTACTTATAAACTACGCAAATAAAGGTGATAAGATACTTGACACACATTTAGGAAGTGGAAGTATAGCTATTGCTTGTCACAATCTTGGTTTCGACCTTACAGCTTGTGAAATAGATGAGGAATATTATAATGCTGCAATTAAGCGAATAGAACAACACACATCACAAAAAAGATTATTTTAGCGTTATATAATTGATTAATCAATCTTTTTCAATTATGGATAAACGTAAACTTAATGGTGGTAAAAGAGAGGGAGCAGGTAGAAAACCTAAGACAGAAGAAGTAAAACTAATAGAGAAACTCACACCACTAGAGCCATTAGCATTTGAAGCTCTTAAAAAAGGTTTAGAGAAAGGCGACTTCAAATATGTACAACTATACTACAATTATGTAGCAGGTAAACCAAAAGAAACAAAGGACATACACATAAACGAAGATGTACCTTTATTTATTGATTAATGCATCTTACCAAAACTTTAGCACTTAACAAACTACGAGAACTAGACAAAAGAGTTCGTATAATTAGAGGAGGTTCTTCGGCAGGTAAAACAATCGGCATTATAGCAATCCTTATAGACTATGCAATCCGAAACAAAGGAAAAGAAATAAGCATAGTAGCAGAATCAATACCTCATCTCCGTAGAGGAGCTTTAAAAGACTTTCTTAATATACTTAAAGGTCTGAATAGGTATGACGATAGAAAGTTCAACAAGAGTATCTTAAAATACGAATTTAGTAATGGTAGTTATATAGAGTTCTTTAGTACAGACCAACCAGACAAATTAAGAGGAGCTAGACGTACAGATTTATTTATAAACGAGTGTAACAATGTAAGCTTTGATTCTTACCAACAATTAGCAGTTAGAACATCAGGTAATATATGGCTTGATTTTAACCCTGCTAACTTATTCTGGGTAGATAAAGAATTAATAGGTCAGCAAGATACGGACTTTATAACACTAACCTACAAAGACAATAACAGCCTACCAGAAACAATAGTAAAAGAAATAGAGAAAGCAAAGACAAAGGCAAAGACCTCAACATATTGGGCGAATTGGTGGAAAGTGTACGGACTTGGGCAAGTTGGTAGTTTAGAGGGTGTATGTATTCCTGATTGGAAACCTATAGACCAAATACCTAATGAGGCTAGGTTATTATGTGCAGGTCTTGACTTTGGTTATTCAGTAGACCCATCAACTATTATAAGATTATATAAATGGAATGACGCCTATATATTTGATGAGGTATTATATCGTAAAGGAATGTTAAATAGAGACCTCAGCTATTTTATAAAACAAAACGAGATACGAGAAAACATATACGCAGATAGCGCAGAGCCTAAATCAATACAAGAATTAAGAAACTACGGACATAAAGTATTTCCTGTAACAAAGGGTAGAGATTCGATAGTCTATGGTATCAACCTTATTAACCAAAACGAAATATACATTACATCTAGTTCTAAGAATCTAATAAGAGAACTACAAGGTTATGTATGGGATAAGGACAAAGAGGGTAACAATCTACAAAAACCTACAGGTACACATCCTGACTGTATTGATGCTGCAAGATACGCACTAATGATGCAGCTTAGAAACCCTAATAGAGGTAACTATGCAATACAATAAGTGTTAAAATTATGTTAAAGAAATGTTAAAGTTTATACTATTCTTCTCTGTTAGATAAAAATAATTAAAAAAAAGTTCTTAACAATAGTTGAAAAACTAAAATATAATTGTATATTAGCTGCATACTAATTTTAAAACAAAAACAAAATGGGATTTTCAAAAAGAGTTTATAGAAACGAAAACACAACTATAGTTTGTACTAATTGGATTAGAAGATACACTTTACCAAGCTACATAAAAGACAATAACCAAGTTGTTGTTAGTGATGTTAATATGACGCACAAAGAGCAAATTGAAATACTAAAAGAGGGTATTGATTATGTAGATGGTTTTTTTAATATTTCTGATGCAAATTATACAGACAAGAATTCACCAATGTATATATCAAAAAGAGATGTTAGCCAAGCGAAAAAAGAAAAAAGAATTTTGATTACTTTACTAGATGCCCTAGAATATGTTGAAGAAGTTGAGTTAGATGTTTAAATAACAAAAACTAAACTAAGACCCTTACGAAAGTAGGGGTTTTTTTATGCTCTAAAACTTTTTATTTCTGCGTTATACTAATATGAAATTAGAAGTTTATATCCCAGACACATTAAGTGAAATTACTCTAGGACAATATCAAAAGTA
>VTLG01002469.1_pt1 | contig 29836 bp, 48 predicted proteins | sample 4694571 | NCBI WGS metagenome assembly VTLG01 (sample SAMN12604809, study PRJNA352737) | marine metagenome | biome: ENVO:00000447; feature: ENVO:00000209|ENVO:00000569|ENVO:01000036; material: ENVO:00002151; isolation source: viral sequences binned using virsorter ...
TAGCAACATCTGATATTATATTTGTATCTGCTTTTGTGCGAAATGCTAACTTTTGAGTATCGTTAAACATTTTATCGCCATCTTTCGTCAATGCTTTTAAAATTATAACATCAATAAGAACATCTAAATCGGTATTCGTAGCACCTTTAAATATTTTTTGTTTTTCAAGCATATTAAAAGGCTTGGAATAAATTGATTTTTCGCCAACTAAACCCCACTCTGGAACTTCAATAACTTGAGTTTCTAAAGAGTTAAAATGTTCTCTTATGCCATCAAAATAATCTATTTTTTCTGACATTAGACAGTTCCGATTGTTAATGCTCCATTACCTTGCAATGCTACAGTTCTTGTTGTCATTCCATCTAAAGTAACACCAACTGACATACTTGTAACAATACCAGTACCACTAAAACTTTCGTCTCCAGAAGTATTGCCCTCTGGTAAAAAAACAAAACTTAAACTAGAACCTTGTACTAATGATGATTGTTGAACAGATTCTTCATTGTAGTTCATATCAATAGAAGCAGTAAATGTACCTCTACCTGCTTTAAAAGTTTTGCTTGTATCTTCTAATGCAGTATCTTCTACAACGTCATGTGTAGTATCTATTGTGAATCCAGTTACGTTAGCGATAGCAGTTCCACCAACAGTAACAACTCCCTCTTTTCCGTGATGTGTAGCCATTTAGACCTCCTTTTGTTCGTCTTGTTGTATCACTTCTTCTTTTTTCTTTGTAGCATTTTTTTCAGTAGTTTTGTAGCCTAATTTTTTGTAATGCTCCAAAAAATCTTCTGATATGGTAATTTCATCATCACCTTTTTTCATTCTAATATCTTTAGCCATAATTACGCACTCCCTCTTGTAAATTCATAGAATACTCTTGCTGTAACTCTAACGCCACCATATGGGTAGATTGTACCCTCATCAGTGCTTACGTCAACTATTTGTGTATCTAAAGCATTTCCATTTCTTGTAACATCATTATCAAGTGTTTCTTCTATGACTTCTATTAATTGATTTCTAACTGTATCAATATTAGAAGATGCACCTTTGCCAAAAGCAACAATAAGAAAATCTATAGTTCCAGAGTATGTTCCAGAACCAGTATCGCCAATGCTTAAAACTTCTCTTGTTTCATCACCAGATTGTATAAACATAGCAGGAAATTGTGCATCTGAAAGTTCCTCTACTTCAAATGGTTCTCTTGTAATTTTTTTAAACTCAATGGGGCTTGTAACAGCATCAAGTTTAGTAATTATATCACTTGCTATGTTTTCTCTTTTGCTCATATACGCATCTGTTTAAAATAAAATTTTGAAAATTCACTTCTCAACTTATCTTCTTCTTTATCACCAATGGCAAAAAAAGGTCGTGTAATTTTTCTTTTACCAACACCTAAACTATCGTGATAACTAGCAATTTTTTCTCTTTCTTTATTAGCAAAAAATAATGTGCTTTTTAAACCACCAGTTCTAAAGTCTAAACTTCTAAACATCTTTCCAGTATCAGTAAGGTCTACAAAACCAGTTTGTCTACCCCTTTTTTTTCGGCTTCTGACAGTACCTTTTGCATAAGAACGCATTTTACCACCATCTGGAAGTTTCCCTGCTTGTGTACGCTTTGTAATCATAAGAACAGCCATATTTGACACTCTTTTAAGACTTTTTTGAATAACTGATTTTTGTTTGCGTGTAATATTTTTCAGAAGTTTTTTTACTTCAATATTATTAACATTTACTTTTATGTCTACAGCCATTATCTCACTAGGCGTAAATGATGTATTGGTTCTTTTTCAGAATCAGAAACTGTTCCACCACCATCTTCATCGTATTCCACACCATCACGTAAAATATCTTGAAACTCCTCATCATAACGATCTTTATAAAAATCTATTTGAACTTGAAAAGCGTCTTTGCCCTCGCCAGTATCTGGGTCTCTCCATTTAGTTAATTGTGGATAAATATATTTCCATAAACATAAATAGACTACAGATTGTGTCCATTGTGCATCAGTAAGTTTTGAACTATCCATTTCCACTGATGTTACTTTGGTAATATCTTTATAACGAACTTGGTGTCTATATCTTTCCCACCATTCTTCACGTATACGTCGTAACACATCATTTTCTGCAAATTGTAATTGATCTTCAAAATTTGCTATCCCAAATCCTAAAATATCTGGTTGTATTTTTTGCAAAGATGTATTGGATACATTAAATTCGTTTGTAGCCATCAGTCAGCCTTTTTAGTAGTTGCCTTTGTAACCTTTGGCTGTTCTTCTATTATAGTCTGGTCTTTTGGCGTATCAATTTTTTTTGGTTGTGGTTTATCCTCATATAACTTCCAACCTCTTCTAGTCCATATATCTATATTAGGCTCATATTGTAATTTTGTTCTTTCAATAATATCGCCCTTTTTATTTATTAGCTTAACCATATCCATAATAATAAATCCTTTAATAAAAAGGGGAGGTCGCCCTCCCCATAAGTTTTAACTAGCAATTGAATCAGCTGTTAATTTAACTCCATAACTATCGTGAAGTTCACCAACGCCATAGACTGCTGTTGCAACTATTTCATCTGCTCTTAAAGAAGCATCTCTTTGACTTTCAATTTTTAAGTCTTGCATCATTGCTAATGCTAAAGCGTCTTGGGAAAATACTCCACCGATTGAATCATCAGAACCATCTACAGAAATATTGCTTGATTCAAAGATTTGTATTCCTGCTATTTGACCCACAAACCCACTTCTCATGGCTTCGTTTGATAGTTCAGTATTTAATCCAGCAAAAGTATTAGTTAAAGATTTTTTAACATTAAATATTTGCTTAGGGTGAAATACACCAAAATATGGTGCTGGTGCATTATTTGTTTTTAGTTCTGTACCAGCTTCAAATAAATCTTGCACAGTCAACTCTTGCCCTGCACCGCCAGCTTTTTCTGTTGAAAAGCCAGTAAATAATGCTGATAAATCACTGTCAACTTTTTTGGCTATAGCTTCGCCAAATAATCTGCCGATATCTCCAGCAACGTTTCTTGATGCTGAGTTTCTAGCCAAATCAGTTAATGTTGTCATAATACCAACCTCTGATGCAGTAATAGTTACTGAAGTTGGATTTACTGCTGTATTTGAAAGATCTGTTGCTTCATTAACTGCTGATGCAGATACTGCTGAATAAATCGGTACTTCAACTGATTTACCACCACCTGCAATAGTGTAATTCCTAACAAGATTTCTCATTATTGATTGTTCGCTTGCAACGAACAGAGCTTCAGCCACTATCTCGGTATATAACTCAGATATGGTTGAACTGGTTGTTTCATTAGCCATATAAACTCCTTATGTTATAGCTTTAATTTTATTTATTTAGATTAATCACAGTTGGTTTGGAATTTCTTTGCTTTCTATACTCAGCATACTTTTTCCGATCATCTGGATTATTCATATCTAAGTCCTCAAGATTAAAAGGCTTATTGAGTTCTTGCCTATCCACATTTGACACTGTGCCAGAGCCACTAGGTGTTGCACTAACAAAGTGAGGGTTCTGTGTTAAAAACTCTTGCACTAACTCGTCAGTCGTCAAGGGTTCCCCATTAGAATTATATCTTGTAGTTCCTTTTTCGTCAAATATTTCTACATTACCACTTTCATTTAATTTAATTCGACTTTGAAGTAATGCTACAACTTGATCTGGATTAATAGCTTTGTTTTTTGATGCTGATGATAATAAAGCTTTATTTACTTTTATATCTTGTAGTTGACTTTGAAGTTCAGCTTCTTTCTTTTTCCATTCTTGAGTTTTGGTTTTTAAAAGTTCTTCAAACTCACCTTTTTGTATTTGTTTTTGTTCTTCAGCTTGCTTTACTTGATTAACTGCATTTATTGCAGTCTCAATATCATCAACACCCAACTGTTTAAAAAAAGATGCTTTTTGCCTTGCTAATCGTGCTTGCATCGATGTATTAAATTCATCTTCGGTAAATTTTTTATTTGTTATTACTGGTTCTTTTATTTCAGTAACTTCATTTTCATTTGTTTCTGTAGTTTGTTGTTCTACTTGGTTTTCTTCAGCCATTTTTACTCCTTTTTACTCCCAGTTGGGGTCAGTTGGAATCCAAGTATGTCGGCATCGGTAACCACCACGAACTATAAAAGGGTCGCCAGTTGATTTACCTTTCCAACTCCTATTCTTCCAAATATCCCGAATCTCCTTCTCGGTTAATGTTTTATTTAACATACTTTGACAGAAAGGTCTACTATCTCGCACTAAAGTACCAGTGTAAGTAAAATGGTTTAATCCACTTTCTTTGGCTTTGGCTACTGTAAATTGACCATGAAACTGCATTACTGAGTCGTGTGCTATCTGTCCTGCGTATCTTCGTAAATTATTGCCTGCCCTATCAGTTGCATATTCTGTTTGTAACTTACGCACCGCTTCTTCCACTGCTGTTTTTTTACTTTCATTAAATTTATTTTCGTTAATAAAATCTACTAACTCATTTATTTCACGATTGTTTGATTTTCTGTAAGCACCATTTATGTGTGCTCTTATATTACTTACCATGTCTTCAAAAGGTCTGCCTGCTATAATGCTTTGATAAACTTCATCATTTATTACTTTGGTAAACCTATCAGCAATATCTTCAAAGCCTGCAAATATTTGATATTTAAGGGAATTTATAGTTTGTAAATCAACGTCGGTTAAATTTTTAAATTTGTTTGGTATAGGCATTTTACCAAACGTATCTAGCACTTCTTTAGCAATTTTATTATAGTCTTCATTGACTATAATATCAGCTTCATTTAAAAATGTGTTGGTCATAAATGCTTTTAATTTAGGTTGTAGTTGTATCGCTAACCTTTGTGATACTAACTGCCCTTTTGTTGCTTTTGTAACTTCTTTTATTATATCTTCTTCTAGTCTATAAAGAACGTTTATAATACGTTGTTCGTGTTCATCAGCTAATTTATCCAGTAATTTTGACATTTTATAATGGGAAGTTTTTTTTCCATGCTCTTATTGACCAATATGCAGGCGATAAAGTTTTTTGACCTTTTACTTCTTTTAAAACACCACCCATACGAGCTAAAAAAGATTTTTGTCTGGCTGGAATATTTTTCTTTATAGATATTCCTCTTGCACCAAACCTTACTTTTTTTATTTTTCCAGTTGATTTATTTTTTACATAAACTCCAAATTTTTTTTTCTTACTATCTGACATTGATAACCTAAATGGCTTATTTAATGTAACTTTTCTTCCTTGATACTCAGCCATTTTTAAGTCTTTCATTAACTATTGTTTTGCACATTGAGCATCGCCATACATTTTTTATTATTTCAATCATAGCTATTTTGCATCTTAGACATAATTTTACTTGTTCAGTTATTTCTTTTTCCTTTTTCTTTTACTGGCTCTTAATATTATATCTTTATCAAAAGTTCCAGAACGACCTCTACTAATTAATTTGTTTACTCGAGCCATCGCCCATGCTTGCATTGGAATTTTAGGTCTACTTCCACTTGATAAAAATGCACCTTGACCACGTCTAAATGAAGCTTTTAAATCAGCAAAGTTAAATAATTTAGATTTTTTTGCTTTTGCCTTTAAAGTCTTAACTGTACTTGCTGATAATGCTTTTCTAAATTTTTTAGCCATTATGCTTTTGTCCTTCTTTTTAGTAATGCCATGGGTATATATCCACCACTTTTATAAATAGAACTTACTTTTTTAATTAAGTTTGCTCTTTTTGTTCTTTTTTTACCAGATAAACCAGATAAATATTTACTTGGTAATTTTTTCTTTTTACGTTTCTTCGCCAACTGTTTGTCCTTCTACTTCTGTTGTTTGAAATTGACCAATAGTTGTTCTAGTAGAATCAATTTCATCATTAATAGTTTTAATTGTTTCGTTGTTACCAATTACTGCTTCAGCTATCTGTTTATCAATTTCTTTATTAAAAGTTTCTGATTTAATGCCAGAAGCTTTAGCCATTTGTAAAAACTGTAAATCATTTGCCCAATCTCTTATATCAAACGTATCTGGATAATTAACACTTCCGTCCCAATCTTTATCTTGCCACATAGCGAATAATGACCATATTTGTTCTTCAGCATTTTCTAAGTAATCAGCTTTTTCTGATAGTCTTGCATTTAATAATTGAAACTCAGTTTGTAATGCTATGCCACTTGCTATTTGATTACCAGTTGCCCTAACTGAGCCCATATGTGTTATTCTATCAATAGCATCAACTTTTGTTTGTATACACTTCATAATACCATCTAAGTTTTGACCACTTGGTTGTATAATGTAAGGTTTAAGTGATGATTCAAGATCTTCTGGTATTTCAATAATAGCACCAGCACCTGCACTTGCTTCTACATTTGGTGTTTTAACTAAGCTTGGGTGGTTCGCTAATCTAATTAACTGTTCTTTTTCACTGTAATCATTATAAATAGATTGTTGTAAAGGTGCGACATCTGCCAGATCTGATATACCTATAGGTCGTTTATTTCCTCTTAAGTTATAAACATTTACTGCAGGAATTTTATTAATTGGATTTGGTATTTCTTCTAGAAGTTTAATTTTACCATCAGAATGTTCTTGGTCATATTCTTGCACCTCATATGTGCTAATAGTTTCTTCCGTAAATACTTTTACGACTGCTCTGTCTTCGTTTATATCTTCAACCAAAATTAATAAATCTAAATAAAACCTACCACTCACTGACCTTTTATAATTCCAGTTTACAACATTCTCTGGTGTATATATTGAAATATAAGGTCTAATATCTTGTGCTAATTCTTCAGCTCTAGTATTTGCATTGGATTGTGGTTTATCAATAATGACCCAACAATTTCCGTAAATACTTGCATTCATTTGTACTTCACGCATTACAGTATTAAATGACCTACCATCTAAATCAGCATCTTGAAGTAACGAACTTAATTGTAGATCACCATCTAAACTTCCATAATCCCTTGTCGGTGGAACTCTCCATAAAAAACTGGTATATATTTGTACGACGTTCTTACAATGATTATCCACTGGAGTATGCATTATCCTAGCATTATATTCTTCTGATGTTTCTAATATATATCTATGTAAATAATATCCATTTTTATAATCATTCCCACCTAAATAACTCCGAATATAAAATTCCCAATTTTTAATTTGTGCATGCCATAAATCATGTTTTGATGTTAAAAACTCTCTATCCATTAACTCCACCTTTTCTGAGGTCGTGCAACAAAGTTCCTTTTTAATGGAAAATTAAATTCCACAAAGTAACCAAGTGCATCGTTCATGTGATCATAACCACTTTCTTTATCTGGGATATGTGTACCCTCTTTGTATATTTGTCTTTCTATGCTTTTAATTACATTTTTACAAGATTTTAAAATAAACAAATTATTTTTCCCAGTAACGTTTTTTAATTTTGCATTTACTGCATTAATCCTATCCCTTACCAGTGGTGCTGTACTTCTACATCTTACATCAAATCCTGCATTTTTCAAGATACTTAAATCAGTTAATCCACCTGCAGATGTTTTTCTTTGTCTGGCACTAGGGTCTGGATAAACAATTATTTTTTTATCTGGGTATCTATTATAGATTTCTTCGCACATTTCATGGGTATTTGATGAATATATTTGTATCTCATCTATAACTATTATTTTATCTCTATGTAATATAGAAACTACTGCTGTCATTGGGTCTACATTAAAATCCAATCCGACATGATATATTGGCGAACTAATATTGTAAGCTTCAATAATATTTTTATCTCTACTAAAATTATAATAAATCATGCCAGAATAATTAACAAATGTTGCTTCATATTCTTGTTGGAATGTTCTTATATCTAAATCTTGTTTGGCTTGTTCGATTTCATCAGCAGTTACTTGACCACCCTCCAATGTTGTATATTTAAATGATGACCATTCTTTATTAGTTTCGCCTTGTTTATAAAGTTCATATGACCAATTACCAAAACCTCTGGGACTACCACAAAACAAAGCATGACCTTTTTTATCTGATAATGTGGGTCTTAATACTTCATACCAAGCTTCTTTATGTATATCTGCAAACTCATCAAGCACTATAAAATCTAAACCAACACCCCTAAGTGATTGTTCATTATCTGCACCACGTAAAGTAATTTTAGAATTATTTTTAAGTGTAATAGTTAAATCACTGTTATTAATATTTTTTACCCATTTATGAGCAATTAATCTATCTTTTAATTCAATCCAACATATTTGTTTAGCTTGTCTATAAGTTGGTGCTACATACCAAACTTTTTTATTTGATTGGCTTGCAAATTTTGCTAATTCATTAATTGCTAAATAGGTTTTTCCAAATCTTCTTCCAGTTATCAACACTCTAAATCTTGCTTGATTTGATAAAACTCTATTTTGTGGTTGAGTTAAAGGCATTAACTAGTCCAAGGTAATGGCTCTTCTAGTTGTGTTTCATCTATTCTATCTTGTTGACCTAACATATTCTTTCCTAAAAATATTAACATACTTACATTTCCATTTTCGCAAGCTCTCCATTGAAGTTGCCTTAATCTCATTTTTTGCTCTGCCCTCCCTTTTGTCAGATATTCCGAATAACTTTTTTCAAGTAAGTCTGGAGAACAACCAAAAAAGTCAGCCATTTCTATGTTAGTACACCCTAATTTCGCTAAATTTGTTAATTGCTTAGTATCAATATTATATTTTTTTGGTCTCGCCATGTTCCTCTTTTAACCTTTGAGTAAAGTTGTTTAATATTGTTTTATAATTTTTTTCTAAATCATTATTGTTATCATTTACAAGTATTTCATATTTATTATCAAGTAAATTTTTAATATTTGTTAGTTTAGTTAATCTACTTTTTATAAATTTTTCACTTTGATTGTCTTTCCTTTCTAGATGTCTTTCAAAAGTATTATTGCTATGTAATATATATATTTTTACATTCATATATTCTTGAGCTATAGATATTGTTTTCATGTTAAATAACCTATCGCCCTCAAAAAGAATATTATATTTTGGTTTATTATTTACTAAAAATTCTGCAAAATCTGGTTGGACAGCCATAGACAACTTATCTGTACCACTAAATATTTCATTGTTTTTATATACACCTAATATAACAAGATGTAGTTCTTTATTAAAATGACCATAAAGTTTTTTGTATTTAAATTTATACCATGTTTTATAATTTAAAAAAAAATTTCTTATAAGTGTCGTTTTTCCAACTGCAGGCAACCCACCTATAGCAACAAGATTAGGCATTTAATATTTTGTTTTTTATTTTTTCAGCTTTTTCTATTTCTTCTGGAAGCATTACTTTTTTTGTTTCTGTTTTCGCCCTATTAAGTTCATATTCTTTACTACCACAATAAATCATTTTTTCCCTATAATAACAAACGACTGATATTCTTTCAAAATAACTTATTTTTTGTGGTTCTGTATTTCCGTGTACTTCGTGAACGTCAAATAAAGCAACATCGCCATGCCCTACATCTAATCCAACACCATATCTTGGTAAAACTGTTATAAAGCCTTTATATTTTCCTCTTGATATTACACCTAAATTACCAAAACCCTCTTTTAAATCTCCTGCATCTTTATGCCCTGCAGTTCTAAAATTTTTATTTACTGTTACAGTTGTAAAAGCAGTATCTTTAATTATAAAATCTTGCGATGAAGCATCAGCCATAGCCTTTTGCACTTTGTATCTGTGTGGTGCATAATTTTTAAATACTTCATTTATTGTTTGTATATAAGGTATACACATTTTATATTCTTGAAAGTGTGTTTGGGAAAAAGCAGTTGTTCTGCAATATGGTATTCTTGGATATCTGTCCATATAACCTATAACAGAACTATGTACTGGCAAAGCATAACAAGTATTTGATAATTTTCCATTACTTAAAAGTGGAATATATTTAACACCATTAATTTTTCCTATGACCCTCCCTTCTATTTTATCTCCAACCTTATATAACTTTTTAATTTCTCCAGAAGCATAACCTCTGTTATTTGATTTTGTAGCTGATTTTCTAAATGGTATTCTTGCATTTTCTAAAATAACAGATGGAACTGCTCTTTTTTTTAGAACACACAATAAATCGCCATTTTCTTTAAATACTTCTGTATCTTCTGTAATATGATGTTTTATTTGTTTTTCATTTATAAATTTACCAATAAATCCATCAGCTTCTTTTTCAGACATTAATGGTTGTAATTTTATGCTTTTCATAATTACTCTTTTAAATTTTTTTCCTCGTTTAATACACAATGTAATACTGCATCAGAAATATTATTTATACCATGTTGGTCTCTTACTCTATCAATAATATCTCTAAATTTTTGTTCATTTGCAGGTTCATAAAATAACTGTATCATTTTAACATCATTTAATAAATGGTTTTCATCTTGAATATTATCTGCAATAGGTTCAATAAAATTTATTTCTTCTTTATTAAATAAGCTATCTAATTCGTCATTTGTAAACCCTGTCGCATTTAAATCCATGTCAAAATCTAGTAATTCATTTAATTCAGCTTGTAAAAGCTCATTATCCCACCCAGAATCCTCGTTAACTCTATTATCAGCTATTCTATAGGCTTTTGCTTTAGCTTCGTCTAAGTCGGCTTGTACGACTGGAACATGGGTTTGACCTAATTGTTTGGCACCCATTAACCTAGTATGACCTACTATGACCACCATATTTTTATCAACTACAATCGGTTGTTGAAAACCAAAGTCTTTTATAGATTGTGCAACTTTATCAACTGATTGATTTTTTCGTGGGTTTTTTTCGTATGGTATTACTTTATCTATTTCTATTTGTTGTATGTTCATATTTTTTCTCCATAAAAAAAAGGTGATGCACCATGTAAACACCACCCTTTTATTTTCAACACTATTTTATCGAAGAAAGGAATCTTCAATTTTATTTTTAAATTATAAATCATAATAAGTCAAGAGTTTATAACCACATTGCCATATCAAGATACTTTATAGCATCATCTTTAGTAATTTTATTTTCATTTATTGCCCTTTTTACGTGGTCAATATTTTTTTGAGCAATACGACTTATATGAGGTTTAACAGTTTGACTTTTGACAGTAGTTAAAAATAAATCTAAATGAAATACATATGGGTCGACCTTATTATCTTCAGTTTTAACTGGCTCATCTAAATACCTTTTATCAGATAGCCAATATGCAGGGTGTTTAGCGTATTTTTTATCTTCAAGTGATTTATAATATTTATTATACATTAGAGCTAAATCTAAAGGTTTAAAATACCACTCTTTTTCTAATTTTAAATAATTTTTAAATGCTGAACCCTTACCAACTTTATAATTAATTTTTTCCCAAAAATTATCAAAAAGGTTCTTTTCTTTAGTTTTAAGGGTAGAGGTAGAGGTATGGGGTAGGGGGGATTTATCTAGGTTTTCACTAGGTTTTTTTGGACGCCCACCTAATTTACCATTTTCCTTTGAAGCTTCTATACGCTTAGTTATATATAAAAACTCTTGAAGCTGTCGTTCATTTTGATATTTATTATTGACCTCAATAAAAAACTCTTTAATGACTTTATCACAAGATACACGCTCACTATCAGTCATACAGTTAGCTATCCTATGGTAAATTGATTTATCGTTAGGTATACCAAAGCATTTTTTATTCCAGTTCCAACAAAGTAAACGGATATATATACCTATCTGTTCATTATTTAAATGTTGAGTTCCTGCAACAAAGTCCTCAGTAAATAAATACCAAGCCTTTAATTTTTCTTTTGGTTTTGAATCTTCAGTTATTATCATAATATGCTCCTATAAATATTATTTTTAGTTTATAAACTAATTTTATTAAAAAACCTAATAAAATCTTCAGGTTTAAAATCCCCAAACTTCTAACCTTGCTTTTTTTACTGTTTCTTCTTTCCATATCCAATTATCAATATTGGGTACTAAAGCTTTTTTTACATCTTCTGGTGTATCTACACTTTTTAAAAAGTTAGCCATTACAGTAATAATGTGATTGCATACTTTAAATGGTGTATCATAATCAATTACTTCTATCTCTGACCATTCAGCTTCTTTAGTTTTAGTAGGATTTTTTAAATACCATAACATTTGCCTACTATTAGTTGCCTTTTGATAAATAGCTTGTTGCATTTTATGGGACATTGAGGGTTCTGATGGTATTGTTTTAGAAGTTTTTAAATCTATAAAAAAATCTTCTTTGGTATTTTTATCCTCAAAATGAAAGTCAGTATAGCCTATCAGTGGTATACCTTGTATATCAAGTTCAATCTTTTTTTGATACTCTAGTAAATTCCATTGAAAAGCATACTCTTGAAACTTTTTAGCACCTAACTCAAATAATGGTATTAGATTTTCCCTTTCCATATCTATCTTAGGGTCAGTCAAGTTAGAACAGTTAGTATCATACTCCTCAATCATCTTTTTAGAAGCTTCAGAGGTCGATAAACCATTTAAAACCATATTTAACCCAGATTCCACACTTTGACCTCTTACTGCTGAAGCACTGCTTGGAAACTCATAACCAAATATCCTTTTTAATGCCCACCTTTCCCTATAAAAAGCAAACTCGTTTAAATGACTAAACGATAAAGGTAGTAGACTCTTACCACCTTTATCAAATTTTTTAAAATGCTCTATCATTTTATTAATGAATATTCAGAAAAATGTTTATCACTATCATTTGAAGAAACAGTTCTACTTATAATTTTATGACCTGCTTGCCTTAAATCATAAATCCTAGCACTTAATCTAAAGCACCCAAATAAATTTAAAGCTAATAATGGTGTTATAGCATTACCTTTTTTTAAGTAATTTAATATTTGATTATTTTGTGTTTCATTTTGGCTCATAACTATTCCTTTCTATCTTAGTTTCACCAGTTCACGTTCATTGACCATTTTAGTTCTTAAATCGTCTCTGTACGTTTTAAAGGTTTCAAACCTAATTTTGGCTCGATTCCTTCTTTTAAGGGTTCCATTATATCTATCAATGTAGTCCTTAAACTTTTCGTGGGTATATATTAACCCATCTAATTCTTTAATATTTTTATAACTTTTATTTCTTGAATAAAAAAGAGTTAATTCAGCGATAATCATTTTTTCTTCTTTTTTCATAAGTTCAACAGCAGTATCTAAATCAGCATATATATTTCCAAGTTCTTCTTGCTGGATAGATAGTTTATTTGGTTCAAATTTAATAGTATATATATCAGTCATAATTTATTTACCTTTATACATTCCCCTAAAACAACATTATGATAAGGTGGAAGTTCTTTTGCACGATAATAGATTAATCTCATTTGACATTCTTTTTTAGTTTCAAACTCCCAATCAAACATATGAGTAAAGCATGCTTGTTTTGCTTCACCATTTGCTATCCAAGCACTACAAATTAATGCCATCGCTTTAAACATTTTCTAATTCTTTCATGTGTATTTTATCTTTTAAAATAAACTTAAGTTTTTTATTTATCTCTTTGTTTTTATGTACTTTATTATGGCAACTGCGACACAAGGGGAATAAATTATCAATCCTATTTAATCTATTTCCTTTTACACCACCCATACCTTTTTGCTCAATATGGTGTATATCTACTGCCACTTCTTTAATACATAGCCAACATATGGGAATATCTTGTTCACAATATCCCCAATAGTCAGCAAATAGCTTTTTATAGTTTTTAGAGGTTTTCATCAAATGCTTCGCACGCAAGTTTAGTTATTTCTTTAATATCTGCTTTTGAAAATAAACCACTTTGCATTGACCTGCCAGTGATACCAGTAACAAACATAATTTTTTCTTGCCTTGTACTAGATGATGCAGGACTTTTTGTTAACTCTTTAGGTTGTTCAGTAGTTATTACCACACTTGATACATTACTGTATGGATTACCTTGACCAGACGTTTTTGTGTTTATGATTTTATATTTAATCGTATCGCCTTTTTTTGGCATTGGATTTAATTCATACCCTCTATAAAAAAGCCTAGTTTCATCGCTTAAAATAATCCCATAATTAAATTCTCCATCTTTGGAATTATCAAAACAATTTTTTACTGTAGATATCGCTTCATTTGTCATATTAACCTCCTTTATTTATTAATGACATTGTAACCTCTGCCCTCTAGGCAGTTGTTAAGTAAGTCTGTTCGAGTTTGTAATTTAGGACTTAGCCAAAGAACTCTCCACCTTAAATTATTATAAAGTATTTTACTTTTATCCCAAAGATAACTTGTGTTATCTGCGACTATACTTTTACAAGTATGTAGGTCATCATGATACCTATTCATGTCGCCTTTTATATTTGCTGAAGATTTACCTCTGGAATCAACTATTGGTGTCGTTGAACAACTTATGAGAAAGCCTATAGCCACCAATAAAACGATAGTGGCTACAACTCTTTTAAATATTATAAAGCCAAAGTTTCTCTTTTTAAATCTGTTGGCTTCTTCCAAATGTAGTTTAAAATATTTATTCTTTAACATAATCTGGGTCTATTTCTTTAATATGTTCTGGATAAATTTTTCTGATCTTATCTGAAATCTTTTTTATATTTACTTCTACATCATGTGCTTTGTTGTAAAGTAAATTAATCATATTTAGATAAACAATTAACTTTTCATTTTCCCTAATGAGATCAATCTCAAGATCAAACTTTGTTGGCTTACCCATGATTGTATACCTCCCAAACTTCATTCCAAGTTTCTTCAACCTTTTCTAATAAATCATCTTTATTACAAACAAATTGATAATCTCTGCTCCATATTAATTCACTTCGTATTTTAGCTTCTTCAAGTGATTCACTATCTTTGCAGATATCTGGCAAAACATTATCAGTAAACTTTTCTTCAAGTTCTTCTTTATATTTTACACCCATGATTTTCCTCCCTTTAAATAATCATTAAATGCTCTTTTATTATCAGCTTCAGTAATCTTATTTACTTCAGCTTGTTTTTTATCAATTATATCTTGAATAAATGATTGAATAGTAGAGTTAGAATATAACCCTACTGATTTTTGGACTTGTTTTAAGTCTTTAATATCTTGTAATAATTCTTGCATAGTCTTCCCCTTTACCTTGCTTGAATATGATCTGGTTTATTTATATTGAATATTATATCTTGGAACTCTTTTGGTTGAAAGAACTTATCCCTTTCAATACCAAGACCAAATGGAAGTTTTATTGCTTCTAATTCATCTAATGATATATAACCAAATTCGGTTTCATGTAAATCGCATAACCCAAATGCTACATTTGTTTCTGGATTGAGTTCTGATATATACCAAGTTCCCATACCAGTTGGATTAAATAGTTTGAGTTCTGCTCTGAACGTTTTAGTACCATCTTGTTTTTGATGGTTTGAGATTAATTTATCTTTTATTTTTTTCGTAAGTAACTTCATTGTCTTCCCCTTTTAAATTATAAAGTTTTATTACATTAAATTTATTATCACAAAGTGCTATCATATTATCTTTAAATACAACTTTGAAATAATGCTCCACTATCTGACCATCTATAATTAGGTCAAATTTATTTAGCTTTTTAAAAGCCATTTTTTTCATACCATATTCTCCATAGTAACATTGACCTCCATAATAGTATGAGGAGGTTTTGAAACACCATAAATAATTGATTGAGTAAGATGGTCTTTTTTCTGTAACTTACCAAGATAACTTTTTGCACCCTTATACTCTGGAAAAAATTTAGTAGTATATTTTCCAGGAGCGACTTTAGTAGTAACAGAATATTTTACGATATACTGCCTTAAGTAATTATCGTAATCTTGAGATGATTTGATATTTTCAAATTTAATATTATTATTAGTCATTATTATTATCCTTATATTATTATTAGTTATAACCTATGATAATATGTAGGTTTTTAAAAGTAAAGAGTAATCTACATTATTTTCTAGATAAATAGTAACAATGTACGAGTTTTTTCTCTATTTTTTCAGTAAGTTTATAATTATCATATCCTGCATCACCCTTTTGTGGGTTATCTCTGCCTGCAATAACCTTATATTCTTCTTTATATTTGGATATCGCACTTCTTATTATTTGCATTTCTCTATCGCTAAATTTTTTATAATACATTATAAACCCCTATTTTAATATTTTAGTTATTTGATTTTCTTTTAATAAAAAACTTCCGTGGTCGAATTTAACCAGATATATTGAAGTTCCATTATTAAGAGTGTAGATGTTTTTTATAATACCATAGCAATTATTTACTATATTTTTTTCATCAACACCCCAGACTGTATCATTTATTTTTAAGTTCATAGTATCCTCCTTGATAAGGAATGGCGATTAAGCCACTCCCCACCTTTGTAAATCTTCTATGGTAACATTAAGCTTTTTAGCTAATAATTTAGTTTCCACAAAATCAGTCGCTTCACTTAAATTATCTCTTTCAGCTATTTTTTCTTCTAAAGCGTTAAATTCTTTCCACTCTTTAGCAAGTTGCTCTTTATTCATTTGGAAGAAACCTTTACTCCTAGCATAGCCTTTTGAGTATCTGTCAGCATATATTTCATATAAATCATAAGCCGACATATAATTATCAAACTGTTCTGGAGTATAAATGCCATACTCTGCCCAATGTTTTACACAAGTGGTCATAGTAGTTGCCCACCTATTTTTTGGGTCTTCAGCAATCCAAGCTTCTGTTTTTGCATTTAAATTTTCTATATGTTTTACTAAATCGTTCATTATTATCCTCCTATTATTATTAATAGTGAGTGCCATTAGGCACCCACCTTTTCTACTTGTGATTTATGCCATACTGGAAACTTACGACCAGACATTTCTACTTTTGAAGAACCATCAGCTTGAACTTTAAATTCTTCCATAGGTCTTGTTAACTTGGCTATACACTTAACTCCCTTAGGAACTTTATAACCAAGCTCTCTGGCTTGATTAAAGGTCATAAAACCACCTTTTAAACCTGTGGCTTCCAATATTTCGATATTTTTACCTTGATATGGCTTTTTAGTTTTTTCGTTATAGTACATTTATATGCTCCTTATTATTATTATTTATATAACCTAGCATAAAGAATAGGTTTTAAAAGTAAAGAGTTATTCTAGAATAATTTTTATTATATTGTAAAATTAATGTTTTTTTGGTAAAAATAAGTGGGTCTTCCCCATAAAGACCTATTAAACATGGAATATGCTCCAAAAATATTCTATATATAAGGGATAGACTTAGGTTTGTCCCTTATGATTAAAGAATCACATATACAAATAGCTTGTAACGACTTACTTAATCAAATGGCTAAAGTATATTGTTTTAGGCACTTTCATGTACCCAATGAGGGTAAAAGATCAATATATATGCACAATCATATGAAAAAGATGGGTTTAAGGTCTGGGTGTCCAGATTTAATAATTGAATATCCTAAGGGTCGCATTTTATATATTGAACTTAAAACTAAGACTGGTCGTTTATCTTCGGCACAAAATATATGGCAAATCCAATCTAAAGTTTATGAAACACCTCATTACATAGTAAAAGGCGATATTGACCATTGTTTAAATACAGTCAAAGAAATAATTGAAAAAACAGTCCCTAGAAGGATTAAATCAGTTTAGGCAGTTTTATACCTTTTTAACCTTTAAAAGCTTCTGACGAGCTTTATACGAGCTTTTAATTCGCATTTTAGACTTTCCCCTGCGTTTAGTCATAGGTCTTTTGTCAATTAACTCTGAAATAGTGGAAGTTGTAGTAAACCCACTCACTTTTTCTTTTTCTTCTTTTTATGTGCAGAGTTTTTCATCAAGCGACCATCTGGCATATAATGGTAACCTCTGGGTGCTTTTTTCTTTTTTTTAGCCATTATTTCTTTTTTTTCATTTTGGACTTTTTCTTTTTGCCCTTTTTCTTCATACCTTTATTCATTTTATTTCCGTAATGTCCTGGCATAATTTACTCCTTAATGTAAAACAGTTGAATGTATAATTATTAGGATAGCACAAAAAATAATTATTTGAACCCATGTTTTTAATTCTTCAAAACTTTCCCATATTTTTTTTAATATATTCATAAAACCTCCTTAGTGAGTAGATATTGGTGTATAAACTTCATGTACTGATCGACATATAGTACAAGTGTAAATATTTAATATATACATACACCCATCCTGTTCGTGTTCAACATCATGACTTCCATGTAAAATTAATGAGTTTTTTTGATAGCAGTTATTGCAAACACTGCCACTTACTTTATTGCTTACTGTCTGTTCTTTTGTTTTTATCAAATGACCTCATTCCTGCTATTCCAAGCATACCAAATAATAATGGCATCATTACTGACATATCGGCTTGTGGAATTATTATACCAAATCCTGCACATATTGGCGATATCATATAGTTTATCATTAACGAAAAGCCACAAATCCAACCAATTAATGGTCTCCAACTTGATTGAAACCAATTGCCTTTAGCTTCTTCTTGGTTTACTTTTATTTGTTCTAAAGCTAATTGTTGAGCATGTTTTTCTGCCATTGTAGCAATTTCATGTGCCAATTTAGCTTTTTGATCTTTATCTTGTATAAATTTTCCTAGTAGTTTTGATGCTACTGGTAATAAACTTGCGATCATATACTTGCCATCCTTCTACAAAGTCTTTCCGCTCTAAGTGTTACCTGCCGATACCATTTACTATCTTTCATTTGATTTGACGCTTCTTGCCAATCTCTGTTATCAACTGCTTTTTTCATTTTGTGAAATCGAGATAAGCGAGGTCGACCAAGATTAAACATCATATTTGCTATAATTAATTGTGCTTCTTCTGGTAAAACATAAAAATCATCATACAGTAAAGTACATTCATCTAAAGTGGTATTTAAATCTTGTTCAAATAGTTCGTCAACTCTTTCATTATCTATAAATGTGCCAACTTCTAAACCAAATTCTGGGTCTGATTCTTTTATTAAATGTCCCACTCCTAAAGTCGGTAGCGAAAGGTGGTCTAAATATATTTCGTTTTTATAACCCTCGTCAGCTTTTATTTCTTCTTTTAATCTTTCAATATCCATTAGAATCTCTGTACTACAAAAGAAATAAATTGTGTTGCTACCATAAAACCTATCGCCCATAAAACATAATTAAGTTTTTTTACTTCTTTTTCTAAATGAGGAATATGATTATTTTCTAACGTATCTATCTTATTATAGATGTTTATTAAATGCTCATTTGTTGTTTTAGGTTCTTTTTTTGCCATCATAAATTCTTAATTAAAAGGGGGAATTTAATCCCCCTAGGAGGATAACTTAACTTATGCGATCTGTTAAATAATAGCAAATACATTTTACTAGTCAATATAATCTCATATTGTCATTTACATTTACCAACTTACAATAGCATTGATAACTCTTTGTTTCTTCACCTATGCGAACTTCTTGCTTGCTTAAATACTTCTGAAAGTATTTACAATTATTTACATTTGCTAAGTGCATACTTCCCGATGGTACGCCTGCAAGATAACAAGCTAATAAAAATGCAGGCTTCAATTTAAAATCTCATTTAAGCCAAAAACTTCTAACATCATAAAAGTGAAAAATAATAATAAAACGCCACCAAATATAAGTTTCCCAGAAAAGTTTGTTGAACCTAATCTTATAGCAACAAATTCATTTCCTAAAATTCTAAGTATTAATTCAAAACTATTTTCGCCTACTTTAACATCTATGGCTTTTTTATCCGACATAAAACCCTCCTAAAAAACAAAGCACCCATATTATAATAGTAATTTTTATAAACATACTAACCTTTATTTGCTTTCCATATAAAAAACAATAAAACAAAAAAACCGACTATAGTAACAATTAAAACAAATATCGCTATTGCATTTATAATTTTATCTCTTTGCTCTTGTTTCTTATGAACAAACTCTGCTCTTTCTTTTCTAATTTTACCTTCTAAAGCTAATAATTCATTCCAGCCAGACTGCCCATATTGCATCATAATAATATTTTTAAGGTCTTGTCTGTGTTTTTGCATTTTCTTTTTAGCTATAAGGCTGTCTACAGCTACTTTTTCAATATTTTCGCTATTAAATAACGATTGCCACATTGTAGGATTTGTCGACCTTTTTTGCAAATGTTGTATATCACTATCATTCTGCATAAATGTAGAAACTTGGTTCGTCATCTCAGATATATCTTTGCCTAGTGCAATTCCTTGTTTAAGGTAATCAACACACTTGGTTGCACCTGCTAATAATAATCCTATGCTTGCAGGGTCGATAACTCACTCCTATTCTGGAAAATCATATATTGGTGGATTTCCAGTAGGAAAACCATCTTTCATAGGCACATCAAATAGTTTGATAAAATCTTCTAATTTACTGCACTTTGTAATGCTGTCCTCAATTTTTTTGCAAGCATCTCTAATAGCTTTTCTTTTTGCTGTTATATCTGATGGAACTGCTAAACTTGAATCATCACTTGCCCTTATAATATACCAATCTGTATTAGCTAAAAGTGAATTTGCAGTTTCTTTTGTTTTTTCAATATATTGACTTTTTAAACCTTTATTAATAACTTTTGTTTTACCATCTATTTCATAAATTTGTTTGCCATCTGTATCTTTCGCATCTGTATCAATCAAATTTTTAGGTTTATCTTTACTCCAGTAAAATCTATTATCAAATGTTTCAAATTTAATTTCTTCAAAAACTAAACCAGCTTTCTTTTTTTCTGCTTCTCCCCAAGCGATATTCCAGTTGGAGGGGTGATTATATTCGCCATCTGACCAGCTTTTTCCCTCTTGAATAATTACTCCTTTATATTTCCAAGGCATTTTTATCTCCTATCTTGCATTACTTAATTTAAATGGTTGTTCTGCAAAAGCCATAAATATTGCTGTATTAGTTGCTATATTTGAATATCCATCTGATGATTGACGTAATTTGAAGCCATTACTTGTGAAATCGACTGATGAATTGGCAAACCCAGACTCAGTGCCTGTATTTTCCCACTGCGACATATTTGCATCTCCGTCATTAACTGGGTCTCTTGCACTGTCATAAACACTCCACGAACCAGCTTGATCTATTGGTTTTGTAACTAAAAATTTCGGTCGAAACCCACAATGAACATACGTTCCATCACTGTTATTGTTCATTTCGTAAGTAGATATTTTAGAATATCCTGCTACTGAGTGCCAAAGATAAACAATGTAATTATCACCATTTAAGTTTCCATAACCAGTATCTGGTGGTGAAAAAGTTGTATTACCGATTGTATTATACCCAGCCCAACCACCAGTATTATTAGCAGTAAAACTTAAAAAAGACATATTATTGGCACTATGAAAAGGTGTCCAAACTGTCCAATAATTATATCCAGCAGTCGTATTATCTCTATTTTTATGAATTATCATTTCTGGTGTAGAACTCAGACCATGACCTACTGAAACTCCATCGGCATTCGGATTAGTTCCGTTTCCTATGTATTTGACAATGCTAAATCCAGCAGTCTGGTTTGTTTGTGATACACTTAGCAAATTACCATCAAAGTTTGTTTGACCATGTGTTTCATTTGTACGAACCTCTGCACCCATACCACTATGGGTTTGACAATAATAATACAAACTTGCTACTCCACTTTGAATAGTAATTGTGGTTGTGTAGGCACTATCATCTTTAACAACACCAGTTGTATATTCTGAGCCACCACCATGAGTACCATTGTTTGTTAAAGAAAATCTTAATGGGTGACTTTGTGCTGAACTCCAATCAAAAGTGTATGTTCCGCCCTCTTGTAAATCAAGATCAACAGCACTTTGAGGAAATGGTGTTGAATTATCACTTTTATAAAAACGATATTTATTTGCACCAATACCATGACCATAATCTGTACTATCTGCAACCACTAATACTTTATACGTCTTTGTAGGTGTAGCACCTCCGCTTCGCCAGTTCCATGCAACATAAGTTCTGCCACTTACATTATATTGATTATTTGAAGCACTATGTTTAACTGTAAATCCATTGCCGAGAAATGCAGTAATACCCTCTCCGTTACCACTAGAAGCACTGTATTCAACTTCATCATTTGAAGCATTTGAAAAAAGAGTTTTAGTTTCGCCCCTTGATGAGTCATTAAGTGTATGTGAAACTGCTGTGTTTCTTGATTTAATCCAAACCAAATCTGGTTGAAAATTTAATGAAGTAATTGACTGTGTGCCATTGTCTCCATTATAAATAGCTGTGTTCATATGGTCATCTGCTTGTTCAGATTGATTTGGACTTAGTGTAGTGTCGCTTAATGAAGATGAACAAAGTGCAATAAAATCTGTGGGTACTGCATAGAAAAAATTGCCATTACCATTTGCATCTGCATTGCCTTGTGCTGTTTTTGTTCCTGCAAAAGTTCCATCTTGTCCAAAATTAAAAACTACTGTTTGTAATCCACTTCCAGTATTTATACCAAAATGAAATCTATAATCATGAGTAGAATTTAAATATGTTTCTGATTGAACTGGATTTGCACCAGTTGATGGGTTGCCAACTCCAGTACTTGAAGTTCCATATGTATTTGCTCTATGAAACCATATTCGTCTATTTGTACCAGTAAAATCAAATGCCATACCCAAAACATCACCATTAGCAATAGTTCCAATATTGTGAGGTAAGTAAGTAGAACCTCCCCTTACAATTTTATTGCCTTGACTTGAAATGACTGCATTTTGATAAACTCCACTATTATGAACTAACGTAGTATAATTATGTGATGTATCAGAATAATCCAAATTTGTTGGATGTGTTGTATCTTCTATTATACCTATGTAAAAATTTGGTGTACCTGTAGTAACACAAAATTCAAAATATCCTTTTACACCCATAGGACTAAAAGTTGCAGAGCAATTTCTATATCCACTATTATTAGTGACATTAAGTCCCAAATTTCCTTCTGAAAAATAAAAGGTACTAGCATTATTTGAAGTTTGTAAAATATTCAATGTTGCAAAATTATTTGTAGGGCTATCTAACACAACATCTGAAGAAGCTAGTCCACTAGATGTGAAATCATTGCCATTACCACTTGTGTCATCTCCTAAAGCACTACTATCTGCAAAAGTTAATCTAAACCCATTATTTCCATAAGTAAGACCACTAAGAGTTTTTGGTATCCAAACACCATTTTTTGTTTCACCAAAGTATGATGCGTCTAGTGCAGTTCCATCAATCCAATTGCACTCAGCCAGTAAGCCATCGAAGTAGATAGTGTTATTGTATCCGAAGTTTCCAATCGTTCCTGTAACTCCCGAAACATTCCAACGTTGAAATGTTGCATTCTGCGTTAATGTTATACTGTCATATACTGCTTGACGAACACCGTTTACATATATTCTTAAACGGTCTGCTTCTGTTGCGTTTGGTGTATCAAATGTTACAACTAAATTATACCAATTTGTAGGGTCACGGAATTTACCGTGAGTGTATACATATCCAAGATTGCTAAGATACGGAACTACTATTTGTCCATCAGCTTGAATATCTATAAATTCATAATTTGACCCCGACCAAAGCATTCCTCGTGCATTAATATCCCCACGCTTAAACCAACAAGACCATGTTCCTTGAGTGGCAGAAGTAGCTGTTCCAAAAGTACGACTCAGATAAGGGCTATCCCCATCATTAAAACGTAAAGATTGGTCTATAGTTTCTTGATAAAAATCAGCACTTGCACCAAACCATTTTTCATTACTTATCATTAAGCAAACGCCAATTGAGGAGTGCCTAGCAACACCGAACCAGAAGCCTTAACAAAATAAGGCACAACATCATAAGCATCATTAGTTGTTGATAAATTGATTGGTTGACCTCCTACAGTTTCGTAATCTCCAGCACTTCCTAAAGCTAAAGTTCCAGCACTACCAGATGATGGTTGTATAAATACAAATATTCCAGATTGTCCAACTGTTTCAGTTGTTGGATTTGCAAAATTATTCTGTCCACTTGCTAAAGTTACCAAAAAATTTTGATGTGTTTTAAAATTGAAAGTTCCCGATGGTGATAAACTAGCAAACGTACCAGAAAAAGTCGTGCTAACAGCCGATGTTCCAATTACAACTTGACCAGTTCCATTAGGTGTTAAGTTTATATCCCTATTAGCTGTTGAAACTATACTATTAGTTTGCACATCAAGATTACCACCTAATTGTGGAGTTGTATCACCAACAACATCTGTTGCACTATCTGATATGTTAACTGTATTATTTGTGGTGTTAAAAGTTGCAAATGTTATATCATCTGAACCATCATAAAATTTTAAAATTGGTGCTGTTGCACTATTTGTATCTAACCAAAATGTACCACTAACTGCACTTGCTGGTCTATTTGTTCCAGAATTTGAAGTATTTATAGAAGCTAATATATTATTTAAATCTGTTCTAAAAGCTGGAAAACCAGTGTTTTCGACTATAAAATTTGTAACTTGTGACATTCTTTTTTCTCCTCTAAGTTTCTAATCTTCCAAAACCTTTTGCTACATAATCAAATTTTCTGCCTACACCATTACCAGCACTGTTTTTAAATTGAATGGTAAAACCAGTAGCACTTTCATTTGTTATAGCATAGAAATCCCCAGTAGCCAAATTAATTGGATTAATTGTTAAGCCTTGTAATTCTTTAAAAGCATTTGTAAATGTAACAGTTTTTGTGCCAGTAGAATTAATATAACTTTCATAGGTTGGTAGTGTTGTTGATTGTTGTACTTGAGCCCCCCATAAGTAAATGCTTCCGTCAATCGGTGGATTTTGATTAAAAACATCTGGGTAAATATAAAATACTGTTGTAGTTGTAAAAGTAAAATCTCCAATCATAGAAACTCTATACCAACCATCTGAACCAATAGCATCTATTGAAGCACTTACTAAAGTTGCACCACTTCCTACATTTTGAGAAAAAATAACAGTTCCATCAGCCAAATTAAACCAAGCCCTAAGATACCCAGATAAATCAGTTTTACCATATGTTAAAGTTACTCTTGATAATGTGTTTGCTTTTACATAAACTGATATTGAATATCTACCAGCATCATTGTTAGTGACATTTTTACCAACTGCTCTAAAAGTTGAAGAGCCACTTCTTGCAACTTCATCTGCTGTAACTTGTCCGTTTATAGGATTTGCAATTTGATTTGCAGTTACAGTTGTACCAGCATTAGGTGTCCAACTATTAAATGCTTCTGAATCTGGCACTTGATTACCCCAACTATGCAAGCTATTATCTGCAAAAGTTCTATCTTCCATTGCTAATGTAACAGCTAAATTTGAAATTTCATGTGTCGCACTTGAGGATTCTGAAGTCATATTTAATTTAAACTTAAATGCCCTTGCAGTTGCATCACTTACATCAAATTTTCTAAATGCAGTATATGTTGGTAATGTTGCTGTAATAGTTTGATTTTGATAATGTCTTAATCCTCCACTAAATCCATATTTCCATCTTACATTAGGTTCACTTCCACCGTCTATTGCTCTTATAAATTGATATGCAGGGCTATCAGCATTTAATTGACTTATAAATCCACCATCATTTGTTCCTGCCCAAATATTGTTAGTCCAACTTGGATTTGCACTTGCAGAACCTACTAAAACATCATCTACAAAAACTCTGCCACTTCCGTTAGTTGGTATCATTTCCCAAACTAATGTATGAAGCTGACCATCTGTTGGTAAAAGTGTTTTTGAAATATCTATAATTGTTTTGTCATTAGTTGGTATGTCATTGTTACCTCTACCAAATGCACAACGAAACGTGTTCGTATTGTGAAAACCAATAGTTGCTCCGTGTCCAGTTCCTCCGTGTTCCCATATAGTACAAGCAGTGTCGACAACTCTAGGAAAAACAACTTCACAAGCAAAAACAACTGGTTGACCTCTTTGATATTCACTATTTGCTATTGTTGTATTGGCACTAAATGTATCAGTTAAAGTCAATCCACTTTCAACAGTAATTGCTGGATTATTATCAGTAGTTGCGAATAAAATTTGTGAATCACAATCATCAAAAACTTGTGGGTCTCCATCAAATAGACCATCTCTATCTTCAAATAGACCAGTGGCTGAATCAAAAACATCAACATAATCTTTTCTTGTTGCTGAGATATTTTTTAATAAATTCACTGTATATTTTGCACCTAAATCAACAAATGTATCAAATTCATAAGTACCACTACTTTGTATTGTACCAGTGCCACCATCAAAAAGACCAACTGCATCATCAAAATTTCCAGTAGCAGAATCAAAAACCAAAGTCGTATCTAAAACCAACCCATCACCTAAAGCTGTATTTGTTTTTGTTCCAGTAAAATTTGGGTTTTGTGTAGTTGTTGCTACAATATTTAAATTTGATTCTCTTACTCTGTTAACTAAAACTGTCTGACTTGCTGGAACTGGCGAAGCTAAATCTAATTTATCAACTGCTTTTATAAAGTAGGTTCCAGTCATCGCTGTTGTTGATAAAGTGTTTCCTGGTCGTGAAACCTTTTCAACAATTTTAGTAGCATTTGCATATGTTGCACCACTGGTTAAAGGTGAATGCCTAATGATATAATGCGATAAATCTAAGTCACTGATAGGTGTCCAACTAAAATGTGCAACGCCATGAACAACATTTACAGAAAAATCGGTTACGTTTGATGGTGGTGCTGTTTTACCTACTACAGTATGGTTTGATGATATAAATACTGATCGGCTTATAGATGATACCGACCTTGCTCTTACATTATAAACAATACCATCATCTACATTAAATAATTCAAATCTTTTTCCAGAAGCTTTGCCAAGATTAATAAATTCAGTATCGCTATTTTTTTTGGCTTGAACTTCAAAATCAACAACAAATTCGTCTGTTGCTGTTACATCAACAATTAAAACACTTACAGCTTTTTGGTTAACTACTCTTAATTCATCAGATACAGTAACACTTGGCGAACCTACAACAAAAGGGTCTGGTAAATTTGTGTCTGGAATTGTTGGAACTTGTTGCTGTGTCCCAAAAGTGTAAAAACTATCTTGGTGTTCAGTACACTCTAAACTAACAGTTTGATTTGCATTAAGTGTCATTCCTTGAACTCTAAAAGGTTTTACAGAAAAACTTGGTGTTGAATGACTTACATTTACAATGTCACCTATACTTAAATCAAGGGCAGTTGCATCTGCTGTAAAAGTTATGTTTAAACTTGACCTAGAACGCCTTAAAATTATTTCTGCCATTTCTTGAGCTTGATATGGGTTTGTAAACATAGAAAAATCAAATCTGCCCTCTAATAACAAGCCACCATCTGCTGTTTTCATTACTCCATGAGTATCTGCACTTGTTAAACCAGTTTCATCTACTGGTGGAAATTGTGCTGTATCTGATTGATAATTTTTTTCTGGGTTTATAAAACTAACTATAACTCTATTATATCGTGAATTTTTGTTTTTACTTCCAACTGCAATACCACCAATAATATTATCTTCTGTAAGCGAAATAGTAGCACTACCAGTGGTTTCGACCAAAACTCTATACTTACCAGCAGTAAAATTTAAATACCCTCTACAGCCCTTTAAAAACTCTTTTACATTGTCTATTGCTTTTTTAGAAGTATCGACAACAATATGGCTATCTAATAAATCAATTGCACTTGCACCACTATAAGGTGTGATATCAGTGTCACAAACATTTGAAGCAGTTTTCCAATCTGCAAAATTGCTATCAAAATAACTGTTAGCTATTCCCATGCCAAATCTATCGTTTCGTAAATAATCAAGTAGTTGTAACACTGGATTATCTGAATAAGCCCAAGTTAAACTGTTATCGGCTCTATGAGAACCACTGCCCCCAACAGTACCATCTAAATTTGGATTATAAACTTTTTTACCTTGAACAACAGCATTAACAGTTGGCAAAGAACCAAATTTATCAGCATTCCATTCAAATTTTATAGCTAAATAACAAAGCCCTAATAATTTATGATCTGTTGTCCATGAGTCTAATTCTGAAAGTAAAGTTGATATTGCTTGAGTATCGCTTCCAAAATGTGGTTCACAAGTGATTAAACTGCTTCCAGAAAAAAAATTACTATCACTGCTATTTACAGTAATTTGTGTATTATCGGTTATATCACCAGACCAAGTAACTGTTTTATCATTTATTTGTATTGAAGTAATATCATTTATTTCACCCTCACATAAAACAATTGCCATATATAAATATTGATTTGTACCACCAGAGGTTTCTAAAAATACAACATTACCACCAACTTGTCTTGTGCCATAAACAACTGGTATTGCACCATTAGCAGTAAATTTATTAACTAAAACTCCTTTTGCATTTTTATCTGCTTGTAATTCACTAAAATCTGGAATATCTATTTCTGGGGTTAAAAAAGAAAAAACATCACCGACTACATCACCAACAAAGTCAACAATGTCTGTAGCACCTCCAATTATATCTCCCCCTAAATTTTTTAGGAATTTTCCGATATTTACCATTATTCTCTACCCCACCTAATATCTCGCACAGTTAATGCTGAAAACTCCATACCTTTATCAGCAGAAAAAAATCTTTGTTGCGAATTATCGGTCGTTGTTCTTCCACTGGTTTTTCCAAAATTTCCCCAGTGAGAAGTTATTGTAAGGGTTAAATTTGCAGTGTCTAATGCATCAGTAATCGTAAACTCATCAATAGTACCAAAGAATAATAAAAATGGGTCTGCAATCAAAGAATTAGAGCTATTTAAAAAACCTCTATAGATATAAACATTGTCATTAATTATATTTTCATTAAGTGCAACAGCAATTAAACTTTGTTCAACTCCAGATAATTGTATTGATAAAGAGTTTTTTGTCGGCTGGTTAGTTTCGCTAACATTTGAAATTGCTTTAAAATGACCACTTGATGAATATGTTCTTGATGTTCCAGAAACATCAGAAACAATATTGAAACTTGCATTTGTAAAATAAATTGGTGTCGAAAATTCTATTTCAACTAATAGTATTGGGTTAATATTCCCAGTAGCTAATTCGGTTTTTACTGCACTTGTTAAACCTCTAGGCATTATAGACTTTCTAATACATCAAATTCAAAATTAAATAATAAGTTGCCATCTTTATCACTTTGGCTGGAATTAAACTCTTGAACATCACTATTTAAATGAACTTTAAAAGGTATATTATCATAACTAACGCTAGTGTTGTCTCCTAAGGCAATTTTTAAAGGTGGTTCTATTGTTACAGTTGCAGAATTACTAGATGATGTTACATCTTCTACAACCATATACACTTTATCATGTGCAAATTTAATTAAATCTCCAGCTTTTAATCTACCAGCACCATCACTTGCAAAACCATCTATAGTTATTGTTGTGTCACCTACAGAGTGACTCCCATTAACAAGTAAAGTACCAGTTTCATTACCTTGTGCATTCATATAACTTGGCAAGGTAATTGTAAAATCCTCTTTTCTTGATCTTTGTTTTATAATAAAAGCCATAATGGGAGCAAACTCTGATCGTTTCATAGGAGGATATGAAACAGTAAAACTAAATCTTTGCCCTTGTATTTGTCTTCTAAAAGTCTTGCCAGAATCAGTTTCAGAAAACAAAGTTCTTTGATTGCTTTTAAAATTTAAAGCATTAAAACTTGTATTTGGTAAAGCCCCACTCATACTATTGCCATTCTACCCTTTTCATTTACAGCTTGATTTATCATATTGACAATAACCCCTCTGCTATTGACTAATAACTCATTGAACCCTCTAGCATCAACTGTATTAATATTAAAA
>VTLG01005960.1_pt1 | contig 29830 bp, 24 predicted proteins | sample 4694571 | NCBI WGS metagenome assembly VTLG01 (sample SAMN12604809, study PRJNA352737) | marine metagenome | biome: ENVO:00000447; feature: ENVO:00000209|ENVO:00000569|ENVO:01000036; material: ENVO:00002151; isolation source: viral sequences binned using virsorter ...
TAATACGCCATCTATCGTTACACCAGAAGTTGATGTCTTTTCATTAATAGTATCTGTTTCTACTATGTTGTCTTTTAATTTGACCCCATCAATAGTTACACCACTACCAGATGTAGATTCGCTAATTGTGTTTACTTGTAATGTACTCATTCTGTGCCTTCTTTTTTGAGATTATTCATAAATTTTAAAATTTCTCCCATTTCGTCATCACTTTCATAATTATAGTCTTCATTTTCAGAACTTTTTTCTTTAGTAATAAGCCAAGCTCCTATAGATAGAATTACTGCAACTAAAGCAACAAAAAATCCGTAGAAAAATTCAACCATTATACCACCACCAAAGTTCCTTGAACATCAACTGTTCCTTGAACATCTAATGGACCTGCTGCAACTGTTCCTTCTGTTGAAGCAATTGTAAATGTCTCTGAAGCGTGTAATGTTGCATTATGTGTAAAGAAACCACCTCTAGCTGACATAGAAACATTGTTATCTACTGTAAATCTTTCCTGACCAGCAGTATCTGCTCTAATAATATCTTCATCAGAACCTTCTTCTACTTGTATCTTTGTATCGCTATCTGCGTCACCTATTGAGTTAGAACTTACACCACCAAGTGCAGTATCTACATAAGCTGTAGTAGCTACTTTAGTTGAATTATCACTTTGGTTTTGAGTCTTGGCTTTAAAGTCCCCTTCAGTAACAGTTAAGTTACTTGATGCAGAACCATCAGTTGCAGTTGTACCTGCAACCCAAGCATCTACTGATTCATCCCAAATTAATGCTGCGTTATCTCCTGTAGAACCTCTTTCTACAATCATTCCAGCATCTGTAGTTAATGAACCACCATCAGCGTTTAATTCAAATAAAGTATCCGTAATTTTTAATTCGTTAGCTTGTGTCGTTGTACCACTAACAGTTAAGTTAGTTATTGTTACACCTGTAGCTGTAGCAGTTATAACATCTGTACCACCAGCTTTAATATGTACTGTATCGTTATCAGTTGTTCTTTCTACTTCTACTTTTGTATCGTTATCAGCATCAGCATAAGAAGTGGGTCTGAACTACCACCAGATAATGTAACTGGTAATGAACCAGCTGTTGCAGTAGAACTTAGAACTATATCATCTGTTGAACCATCATATTCTGTAAATGGCATTGTTCCACCACCACCAGCAGAAGTAAATGTAATACTATCTGCACTTGCATCTGTTGTAAGTGTCATTCCTGTGCCAGCTACAAGGGTTAAAGTATCAGTAGCTGCGTCAGCTACAACATTTGATTGTCCAGAAACTGCTAATGTTGAAAAAGCATTTGCTGCTCCACCAGTTGCTGCAATAGTAAGAGTTCCTGCGGCATCATCATAAGTTTTTGTAATGTTTGCACCAGCAACTATTAATCCATTTACATAATCTTCAACAGCTTCTTCTGTTAGTAAATCTGCAACTAAGTCTATTGTTCCGTCTGAATCTTCGTAAGTAGCAGTAATGTTTGTTTCTGTATTTGAAGTAAACATAGCTCCAACTATGTCTTGTATTTGTTCAGTAGTATTTCCTGTAGCTACTAAATCTATTGTTCCATCACTATCTTCATATGTAACTGTAATGTTAGTTTCAGTGTTACCTGTGAACATAGCACCAACTATGTCTTGAACAGCTTCAGTTGTTAGTTGTGTATCTGTAGAAACTAAGTCAATAGTTCCGTCACTATCATCATAAGTAACTGAAATATTTGTCTCAGTATTTGAACTAAACATAGCACCAACTGTATCTTGGATAACCTCAGATAAATCAATGTTTGCACTTCCATCAAAACTCACACCATGTATTGTTCTAGCTGTTTCTAGTGCAGTAGCAGTAGCGGCATTACCAGTTGTATCTTGGTTAAGTGTTCCTACAACTAAGTCTATTGTACCGTCACCATCTTCGTAAGTTACTGTAATACCTGTCTCAGTATTAGAGCTAAACATACCTCCAACAATATCTTGAACAGCTTCAGTTGTTAATGTTGTATCAGCAGAAGCAATTGTAATAGTATCGTTTGAAGCATTAGTAGTAAGAGTTATATTAGAACCTGCAGCAAATGTCAAAGTGTCAGCAGCAGCATCAGCTACTACATCATCTTGACCTGATACAGATATTGTTTTGAATGCTTGTTCAACAGTTCCACCACCAGTTACGCTGAAATCTAATTTTCCATTTGTATCATCATAAGTTACTGTGATATTTGATTCTGTATTACCAGCAACCATTGCACCAACAATATCTTGTATTTCTTCAGTATTTGCAGATTGACTATCTACATATGCTTTAATGGATTGTTGTGTTGCTAAATGAGAAGCAGAATCTGAAGCCATATTGTCTTCATCTTTGACAGGAACTGTAAAGTCTATATTTCCGTCTGTATCATCATAAGCGACTGTTATAAATGTTTCATCACCATCTAACATACCACCGACATAATCTTCAACTTGTTCTTGTGTTAATGTTGCGGTAATAAATCCTGAAGAGCTATTGTCGTAGTTAGATAAATCATTATCAACAACTAAATCAATTGTTCCGTCACCGTCTTCGTAACTAACTGTAATTCTTGTTTCGGTATTACTACCAAACATTGCTCCAACTGTATCTTGAATTACTTCAGATAAGTCAATATTTGCAGAACCATCGAAAGAAACTCCGTGAATTGTTCTAGCTGAAGCAAGAGCAGTTGCAGTATCTGCATTTCCTGTTACATTACCAGTTACATTTCCTTCAATATTTGCTATTAATGTACCAGTTGTATGACCTGTTCCTGAAACATTTACTGTTGTAGTAGGTTCTGCTTGATTCCCAGACCATAATCTAAATTTATCTGAAGCACTAGCATCCCAAACTAAACCTGCATATTTCGTAGTAGAAGATTGAACATATTTACCATACCAACCAAAGTCAACAGAGTTCCCGGAGTTATTATCTGCATATCTTACTAATGGGTCATTAATAGTTACTGTTGTTGAATCTACAGTAGTTGTAGTTCCACTTACTGTTAAATCTCCTGCAATAGTTACATTATTAGGTAAACCTATTGTTATTGTTCCACCACTCTCAGCAACCTCTACTTCATTAGAAGTTCCTGAGAATGTAATAGTTCCACCAAGAGCAGTAGCTGTTGAGTTAGAACCATCTGAAACTGTTATAGATGAATTTGAAAGTTTTGCATTTGCTATTGAACCTGCAAGCATTGCATTATCTACAGCACCTGCAGCTATTGTTGCAACACCTGTATCTGCAATAGTTATATCTCCAGATACTACATTATCAATCCATTTAGATGTTCCAGTGTCATAAAATAATAATGAAGCATCAGCTACTGATGTTAAGTTAACATCTCCCATTTCTGCAAGAGTATCTTCAGTTGCTATTTGAGAATCTACATAAGCTTTTATTGATTGCTGAGTTGCTAGGTGTGTGGCGGAATCGGATGCCATGTTATCTTCATCTTTAACAGGCACTACATAAGTTAAATCTCCACCTGTATCGTCATAAGCAACTGTTATAAAGGTTTGAGTACCACTTACCATTCCACCTACATAATCTTCAACCTGCTCTTGAGTAAGTTGAGTATTAGTATCTGTAGCATCAATAGTTAAGGTTCCTGCAGCGTCATCATATGTTGCAGTTACATTAGTTCCTCCAACAATCAACCCATTTACATAGTCTTCTACCGCTTCTTCAGTTAATAAGTCAGCTACTAAATCAATAGTTCCATCGCCGTCTTGGTATGTTGCTGAAATATTTGTTTCAGTATTAGAACTGAACATTGCACCAACAATATCTTGTACTTCCTCAGTACTCAATTGAGTATTTGTATCAGTTGAAGTAATTGTTATAGCACCATCAGCATTAGTAATAGATACATTTGTTCCAGCTGTTAGTGTTGCGTTATCCCATACTGAAGCAGTATTATCATAAATTAATAGATGTCCTGCAGCAGGGCTTGAAATATTTGTATCGTTTAGTTCAGCTATCGTATCTTCTGTTGCTATTTGTGCATCAACATAAGCCTTAACTGATTGCTGTGTAGGTATCTTTGTTGCACTATCTGAAGACATATTATCTTCATCAATAGTGTCTGCAATCATTGCAAAATCTACTGAACCTGCTTGTATTGTTGCAGTTCCAGTTACATTTCCAGAACCGTCAAAAGAAGCAGATGTCCAAACAACATCTCCTGTCATTCCTATTGTTCTACCAGTAGCTAAAGCAGTAGCTGTTGCAGCATTTCCTGTTGTAGAACCAGAACTACCAGTTACATTACCTGTAACATTTCCCGTCAAGGCTCCTTCAAAAGTCCCTGCGACAAATGTTTCAGAACCTACAGACCATTTATCTTCAGATTCATCCCAAATTAAAGATTTATTTGTAGAACTTCCTCTTTCTATTTCAAATCCACCATCTTGTGAAGGTGAACCAGTTTCGTCAGAGTTAAGAGTTAATATACTGTCACCAATGTTTACAGTATTAGAATCAACTGTTGTTGTAGTACCAGATACAGTTAAATTACCTGTAACTGTTAAGTTATTTCCAATAGTTACATTGTTAGGTAATCCAATTGTTAATGTTTGATTTGAAGCACTTGTTTCAATTTCGTTACTTGTTCCTGCGATAGTAAGTGTTTGTGCGTCAGTTACTGAACCAGTTCCACTATCACCAGCTATATCAACATCAATTGCTGTTATATCACTTGTAAGAGCTACTGTACCAGTTGCATTAGGAAAAGTTATTGTTCTATCAGCTGTTGGGTCTGTAACAGCAAGGGTTGTTTCATATGCATCTGCAGTAGCACCTTCTAATACTATTGAAGCACCACTAACAGTAAGACCTGCAGTTAATACAGAGTTAAATTCTACTGCATTAGATGTACCAAGCCCCATACTATCTCTAGCTGTTGCACCAGATTCTGTAATAAATGTTGAACCATTACCAACTATAAAATTAGAATCGGAAGGTGTTAATCCAGATAACGCAGCTAGTTCAGCATCATAAGCTTGTACATCTGAACCAATTGCAAGACCAAGTGCAGTTCTTGCGGCAGAAGCAGTAACAGCTCCTGTACCACCATCTGCAATTGCTATAAAATCTGCTGATTGAAATTCAGAAAAACCGGTAATATTACCTGAACCATCGGTCGTATATCTAACTGGTGATTTAACTGACATTAAGCCGCACTCTCATTCATATCTATTTCGAAATTTTGTGTTGTAGTACCGTCTGCTTTAGTCATTTGCAGAAGTAGTGTACTACTATCAGATTTAGCAGGCATAACAATCCTATCAGCTGTCCCATTAGCTTTTGTTGCTGAGAGAGCTCTGGTACTTACACCTATTGAGTCACCACCACCACTTGCTACAACACCACTAACTTGGCGGTTAACAAAGTGATTTACGAGTGGCACGCCGGATAATTCTCCTGCAGAATCCGTTGATGGTATTCTACCACTCATTGACAAAGTTCTTGGTATATTGGTTTTTAGAGTTGCAGTATTTGTTGAAGTATCAGTTGTAATAGTAATTTTATTTCTGTCTGTTGAACTACCTAATGTAAGAGTATCAGTTGCTGAAGCAGAACTAATTGTTGATTGCCCAGATACTGCAATACTAGATAAAGCATTTTGGTTAGCTTCACCAGTTTGTGTAGCTGCAATTGTTATTTTATCAGTAGAAGGATTATTAGTTAATGTAATTCCACTACCAGCTACAAATGTAAATGTATCTCCATCAGTATCTGCTACGATACTAGCTCCAGAAGATGAACCAGAACCAGATTCTACAGCAAAAGTACTAAACGCATTAGCTGCAGTACCAGTATTTGCAATAGTAACTGTTCCAGAACCATCTGTTGTAAGTTGGATACCACTACCAGCTGCAAAAGTTAATGTGTCACTAGTTGCATTTGCTTGAATAGTAGTTTGACCAGAAACTGCGATATTAGAAAAAGCATACTGAGTATAATCAACAGTTAACCAAGACATATTACCGTTTCCGTCAGTGCTTAAAACTTGTCCTGATGTTCCTGTATTTCCGTTTATTGACATCTTTCCTGATAAAAAGTTAATCTTTCCATCAGTTTCTATCTTTAAGTAAGCTGTTGAATCAGCACCTAAAACTACATGTTTATTAGCTGAAGTACCAATAGCAAGAGCACCATCAGAAAATATAGATTTACCGTCAAAATATAAATTATCTTCTAAAGAAGCAATCTTTGTTGTAAAGTTTGAAGTTTGTAAGCCTTGAAAGGAATCATCAAACGATGCATCTGTAGCTATCTGTGTACTTGTATGCGAATGAGTTGTTTGTGTCATACTTCTTCTCCGTATTCGTCAATATTCGGCTGTTGTAAATTTTCCCAGTTACCACCCATATTTTCGAATATATACCTCAATCTTTCTAATTCTTTTAATATTTCATCATAAGTCTCTTTCCATGACGGATATTCAGAATGATTTTCATCAAGCATATTTATATTGTGATTAAATAATGCTTCTTCTAATTCAAACATTAAGGAAAGTAGTATTCCTAATTTATCACTATGTCCTAGTAATTTATAATCAAATTCTTTTTTCTTTGGTTTTGGTGTTTCTTCAGCCATTATCCCTCCAGAGCTTCTATTCTTGATTCTAGTGCATCATTCTTATCTGATAGTTCTTGTAATGCTTTTACTAATGGAGCAACCATACTTGTATAACTCATAACATATTCATCCACATCATCTTTATAATTTACTAATCCATAATCCTGTTCACTATCTGGCATTAGAGGTATTGTTTCCTGTGCAATAAAACCATATTGTAAATCATCAGCTCTATCTAAATTAGAATCAAAAGCTTCACCTTCACAATTATCTGCTGTACAGTCATCACCTACTGTTTCTAAAGTTTGTCCACAAGTATTACACTCAATATTTTCATCTACATTCCACTTAAACTTTCTAGGTTTGAGTGTATTTATAAAATCTAATCCAACATCTATATCTTCAATACTATTCTTCTTTCTTTCATCAGAACTACCTGATAAGTTGTTGTAATACACATAATTCCAATAAGTACCAAAACCACCTATATTTTTTGTACCATTTGGTAAAACATGACCTGTAGTTATAGACGCTGCACTAGGCATTGTTGAACTAAATGCAAAGCTGTGAGTACTGTTACTTCCATCCATATCTGAGTTAGAGAAAAATCCTGTACCACTTGTTGAAAAATTATGGTGACCGCTAGTATTACCATTTATACTTAGTACAGCTGATGAAAGACCTGTAGCTGTATTAGCAATTGTAATTGTATGTGGGCTAGATGAATTTGATACACTAATACCTGTACCTGCTTGGATAGTTAATCCAAAACCACTATCCATTTGCAGACCATTTATATCTATATGGTCAAAATTATCATAAGAGTGAGTGTGACTTGTAGCAGAATAATCACTATCGTGGTCGTGTGAACCTGAAGAAGCAGTTGCCCATTCCATACCAGTAGATGTTCTAGTTAATACATCACCATTAGAGCCATCATCATTTCCAATATTAATTCTTGCGTCTGTATCAACACTTATATCACCATAAAAATAAACTTCATCATTTTGCCCATTAAAACGCATAATATCACTAGTTGAGTTTGATATAACTAGTTCATTAACCCATGTAAAAGGACTTGGATTACTGTAATATCTATCAGCTGTTTGTGTTGACCAAGGTACCCAGTTATTAACATCAAATTTGAAATCACTTTGTGTCGCATCAAATAATAATGTAGGATTATTAGCTGTTGTTTTGAGAACTAATCTATCGTCAGAAGCTATAACCACATCACCACTACTAGCTGCGTTTAAGTATATATCTCCACCATAATCATAAATCTGAGAACCACCTATATCAAGAGTTGTATCTCCTGAACTTGGAGTATCACTTGATGCTGCTGCTAATCTTAAATCTATATCATGAAAATAACCTATACCATTAGTACCATCTAATTTGAACCCTGCTGAATTTGCTGAATAGTTACTTGATTGTATATCACCACTATTGATTGATATACCACCAATACTTCCAGAAGAAGCAGTTATAGCACCACCTTTTGTAACTTGGAATGGTGCAGAACCTTGTGTTGCATGACCAATCCACATATCTCCATCTGTATCAACTCTAAATATATCATTGCTACTTCCAATTGAAATAGAAGAACCAGATATACTACCACCAGATATAGCAGGTGTAGTTATAACTACTCCAGCAGAAAGAGAACCTGTAAATGTTCCAGTAGCACCACTTAAAGCTCCCGAAAATGTACCACTAGCACCAGTAATATCTCCTCTAAAGTTTCCTGAATTTCCTTCAAAAGTTCCATCTGATTTAATAATCCAACCTGCTGAACCTGATGAATAGTTACTTGATTTAATAACACCTAATACAGGGCTTCCACCGCTACTGTTTGTATCAATAGTTATTGTTTTACCAGATATAGTTCCTGCAGTTAATTTACCAACTGAAAGTGTATCTATCTTTGCATCTGTAACTTGTGCGTCACCAATTTTTGCAGTAGTTATATTTGCATCGCTTATATAAGCTGTTTCAATTAAAGTTTCAGTAACAGAAGCAGCTGTTGAAGCCGCACTTTCATTACCAGCTACATCTACTGCTTTAACTTTATAATAAGCAGTACCTGCAGTTGATATTGGGAATTCGTTTACTGCTGTTATCTGTAAATCAATATGAGCAGTATTTGCATCTATTTGTCCAATAAAGTTAGATGCACTTGGTGTAAAACCAGAACTAGTTCCTCTATAAACATTTAAGTGGTCTATATCTCTAGGCAATGAAAAGTTACTAGGACTTCCAATAGCATTTCCATCTTCATCTTTAGCTGCACCCAATTTGTGTGAAATTTGAACACGAGCATTATTAGAAGCAACAGAACCATATGAACCGGTAGGTGCAACAGGTTGTGGTGGAGCTACAGTATCTCTAGGCATTTGAACTGATGCTAAACTTGCAAACCCTCCAGAAAAACCAGAGTTATCTATACAAGCTACGCCGAATTCATAAACATTACCTACATTCAAATCTAAAACTATATATTCTCTTGTGCCAAATTCAACAGTTGCATATTGGTATTGTGTAATTTGATTATCATTTGAGTCAATTAAATTATTACCGTCTCTATCTTGTACCATTCTCCAACGAACTCTGTACATATTTCCGTCAGTTATTCTTGAACCATCTGTATTTGTAGGTTCGTTCCAAGTTAATTTAGCAAAAGAATAAGGTCTTCCTGTACCGTCTTGGTAAGTTCCACTAGCAGCAGCTAGACCTGTTGGAGCATCCGGAACAGTAAATTCATTTGTTCCACCTATAGCTATAACAGAACCACTTGCTCTTAAATCTTGATTAAGTTGTGGGGTAGAAGAACCAACTTCTATTTGTGTTATGCCTGATTCAAAAACTATATAATCAGTTATATCAGTATAACTTCCATCTTTATCTCTGTAATAAACACCCATACCTTCTGCAATAGGAAAAGAAAGACCCATAACACGAATTTTTATAGGATTTAATATTTGACCTTGATAAGTTATTTCGTATTTATCTCTATTTTCTAAAGCAGCGTCTGTACTTGTATCTTCAAATCCAACATCAGGGTCATAAACATAAATAATATCTCCTACTTCAATATCACCTGATATGTCATAATCTTCTAAACCTACGGATAATGTTTTTGTAATTTCGTTATATTCATTTAGATATGCTTCAGCTCTAATATCCCTCATTGAATCGGGAATATCATTTTCAGATAATATCTGTATTCTCTCTAATTCATTTCCAAATAAATCTTTATAAGGAACAGATTTTGCATCTGCTTGCCCTAAGTTAATCTCATGTCCGTAGTTGGAAGCTATTAATTCAACACGGCTTACATAATCCTCTGCATTAAACTCTGTGCTTAAATCAACACCAGAATAACCAGTTATTGTTGGGTCTGGTCCAGATAATCTTCTTACAATCATTCCTGTTGGTGTTGAAGTGCCATGACCATTAAATAAATTTCCTTTCGGTCCTACATCTAATGTTCCATCATTTTTCATTTTGAATTCTGCACCTAAAGCAGTACATACAGTTTTTAATGATTTATAAGCAGATTCCATATAATGATTACCTGTATAAGTTTTGTTAGCAGTAGTTTTAACTAATTCTGCAGTTGGTGCAGTAAAGTTTGCATTATATAAAGAAGTTCCTCTAGTAATTCTAAAATCATCAATGTATCCTCTAAAGTAATTACCACCTTGGGCAGAACCAATTGACATAGAATTACTGTTAACTCTTATAAATGCTTCTGCATCATCAAATGTTGATACTTGAGTTCCATTTTTGAAAGTTCTAAAAGTTTTACCTTTTCTTGTAACAGCAAAGTGATTCCACTGGTTCAAATTTACAGTACCCATACTTACACCATTAGCAACATCCCAAGAAGTTCCATTACCAGAAATATATAATTTAGCTGTACCGCTTTCTTCTTTTCCTACTACCCAAGGAGCGTAAGTAGTTGTTCTATCTCTACCAGCTACTGTTGGGTTAGTTCCACCTGATACACGATATTCCCACCATTCAATAGTAAAATCGTGATAAGCTAAATCTAACTCAGGTCTATCAGCAACATTTACATAAGAATTTCCACTTGTAAGTTGTAAACTAGCAGTACCGTATTTCTTAATTGCAGTATCTAACTTTGCATCTCCTGCAACAGTAATAGTTTGATTTGAAGTATATTCTGAGCTATCAGTAATAGTTGTAGCTTCATCGCTTCCATTAAAATTTAATAATAAAACTGTATCATCAAAAGATATTTCAGTTACTGTTCCTTTTCTAACAGCTCTTTGTGCTGCTGATTCATCTCTTAATAAACCATAAGGAGTTGCATCGCTTCTATCAATAACATGGGATAGTGTATCTGTACTATAAGCTCTAACAGCACCGACACCAGCATTTCTTGCTAATACAAGTCCTCTTGAATCAGTATCTCCTAAGTAAGAAAGTATTCCTTTACCAGAAATTTCAATTCCTTCTTCACTTATAGTCTGTGCTTGAACAATACCAACATACTTAGACATATCTCTTAATTGAGAATCACTAAACTCACTAGCGTTAACTCTTGTAGGTGTTAAAACAATATTTCCCCAAGGAACAATACTATTTACAACAGAATTAGGTGTGCTTTCTAAATTTAGGAATACATTAAAAGTACCCGGAGCCATTAATTTATTATTAACGCTCATGTCTTTATTGTCCTCACATGCTCATAAACAAAGTCTAAATAAGCATCTCTAATATTATCAGCAGTATTTTGTCCTGTCGCTGATGAACCATCAAGAGCATAACCTAAGAATGCCTTCATTTGTGTAGCACTGAGATATATACCTCCGTTTGTAGTATCGGTTGAATGTGTATTAGGAGAACCTAATACGAATTTATTCCCATCAGAGTCGTTGCTAGTAGCAACAATATAACCAGTTCCAGCAGTACATGCTTCTGCTGTAGTTCTTTCTAAAGTTATTCTGTCTGCAGTTCCGTAGCTATTAATAATAAAACTAAAGAATCTTGCACCTCTTCTTAATGTAACATCAAATGTTAATCTACCTGTTCCATCAGTTTCAGAATTAGCAGTAAATCTAAGAGTTGCACATTCAGGATAATTTTTAATTATTTGTACTGTTTTCCATCCGTCCCATTCAGTCTCTGAAGTACCTTTTGCAACTTTGAATGTTTTAGTACTTCTCCAAGCGTCATTTTCCCACAAAGAAACTTCAAATCTTGATTGAGTATTGCTGTCAGTCATTTGTAATTTGACTAAACCATTTTCTATATAAGAACTCATAACATTGTCATTAGTGGAATATAAACCACTTCTTAATTTTGAATTAGTATAAACTTTTACAGCACCTTTGTAATAATCATCTGGGTTAACTTCAAATTCTGGGTTATTAGCTCTTACTGTTGAACCACTTATATATTTAAGAGCAGTTGTACTGCTATCATAACTAGCTGTCCTAGATTCAATTGCAGGAGGACTACCTGTTCCTATATCTGCATGTTCAATAGAATAAGCTCCGCCCGGTAAACAAAAAAATTGTGAATCTGTACTTGTAATTGAATGGTCATTTGCTATTAAAGCTCCTGAGAATTGTGACTCAAATCTCATTTCTCCCGGATTTCCTAACCATTCTAAAGATACTGAATATGTTATACCCGCACCAGCAAATCTTGCAATACTTACATCTGCATTAGTAACTTTGACATAACCTTTCATTGTTGAATCGCCAACAGTAACAGTTCCATCTGAATTGCTATAAGTGAAAGGATAAACTATATCATAAGCAGCCATAGACATTAATTCGTCTCTAATATATTTAGCTTGAGCTAAATCTAATTCTGTCCCGTCTGTACTTGTAGGAGCTATTGTTCCTGATAAATCGTATGTTCTTCCATCTCCTCCAGAAGAATAATTTAATTCACTAGGTGATGTAAAAGATATTCTTCCAATTGTTACATTATGTAAATTAGCCATTATCTATTTCTTAATCCTCCTCCACCAGAACCTTCTTTATCTAGTTTTACTAATTCTTTTCTAATATTCAAAGCAACTTTTCTAGCTGTTATTGGGTCTGCTGGTAATCCTGTAATATTAACATTTAAGTTAGCTACACTTATGCCTTTTCCACCACCCATTTTGTTAGGGAATACCATAGTTCCACCACCCGGCAGAGACATAATTCTTTCAGGTCCAAGTTCACCTACAGTAGATGTTCTACCCATAGGAACTTTACCTCCATAAGCTCTATTCAAATCTGGATTACCAAACATATTAGTAATACCCGAACTTCTTTTATTCATATTGTAAGGACCAACTGCTCCGGTCATAGAATTCACATATTGCCATCCACTAGTATTGCCTTGACCTCTTTGCCACCAATTATAACCACTAGTACTAGCACCCTGATTAGGTAAAGAATGCCATCTATAACCGTGTGCTGTAGATTGATATGCTGGGTTAGTTTGCAAACTATTCATATATGATTGATATTGTGTCCAAGCAGTTTGCATGGAATTTAATGTATTTCTTAAAATATTAGCAGGTATACCTATTCCTAAACCTACTCTCATTACTAGCTTGTCTAAATCACCAAACTTTGCTTCTAGTTCGCCAAGCCTAATACCTTGTTGAGCCAATAAAATATTGTTAGCAGCTATAGCCGTACCAAGTTCATTTTCAGCTTTTTTAATTTCTTTATTTCTATCTCTCTGTGCTTCTTTAGCAGTTATTACTGATTCCATTGCAGAAATAACAGCCGGAGACATACTTGCTTTTCTAGCTTCTAATACAGCTAATTCACTAGCAACAATGGTTTCTTCAAGTTTTAACATTTCCATTTCAGCTTGGCTGATAGGATTTTTTAATTCATCTAGTTCTTCTTTTGCTGCATCTAAATCTAATTGTTCTGCAACACCTTGCTCTACAGCTAACTCTAAAAATTTAACTTCTTTTTCTTTATCTCTTATGCTCTTTCTTTCACGAGCAGTCATCTTCATACTTATTTTGTCACGCATCTTGTCTAATTGAGCTTGTTTTCTTAATATTGCTAATTGTTCAGAAGCTGTAACAACTCCTTCTTCTCCATGTTCAAAAATAGCTTGTTTGAAACCAGCTATAGCTTCGTTAACTTCAAGCTGTAATAGCTCTTGCTGAGTTATTCTTATATTGTCATAAACTAAATCTTGAGTCAGGTCTCTTATTCTTTCTCTTGCCTTTTGTACTCCTTCAGCAGAAGAAACTCTTGCTTGTTCCATTTGGAAAATTTCTTGAACAGCAGATACTTCTTGTTGATGAATAGACCTTAATAATTGTCTTCTAACATGTATAGAGGCATTTATTCTTTCACTATTAGTAAATTGATTTTGATAAGATTCTAATTGTTCTAACATTAATTGTGCAACTTCACCATTAGCATCTCTGTAATCTCTAAGTTCTTCGTTGGTCTTTATAAGTAAATCTTGCTGACCTTCCATTTCTGCACTGCTCATCTTTAGTAATTCAAGACCTAATCCTATTCCTTCAGCAGGACCTTTTTCCATCACTGCTTTTGCTAGTGCAGGAAAACCTTCATTAACTAACATTAAAACAATTTCATTTAAGTGAATCATTCTCATATTAGTTTCCTCTAAAGAAGCAATCATATCTGAACCAAAAGAAGCTACTATAGGCGACAAACCAGACAATGTTCCAGTAAAAGTTTGAGCTGCATCGTTAGCGTCACGAAAACCTTGTACTAGTTCATCTACTCTAGCTTCAAGTGTTTTTGTCACATTACCGTTAGCGTCAGTTGTTTCAGCTAATGTAACCAACATTTCATTTAGAGATGTTGTAGAACCTTTAACTTCTTCAATAGATTTTGATGCTTTCCCGTTTGCTTCTGCCCACTCGTTATATCTTTCAACCATTTTTTCTAATTGTCCATCAAAACCTTTCATGTCCTCTTTACCCATATCAGCCATAGCTTCTGCAATAGGGTTTCCTACTCTTCCTTCACTACCAAAAGAACTTACATAACCACTAGTAAGCATACCTGTCATCCTACCTAGTTGTTTTACTACTCTATGGTCTAATAAAGTCAATGTTTCTAATACAGTATTAGTACCATCCATAGCAATTTTAATACCTTCGTCCATTGTTAAACCTAATGCTTCAGTCCATTTAACCATCCATGGTGAATCTTCACCTAACTCAGCTTGTGCTTTTAAGAACTCATCAAATTCAGCTGTTGCATCATCTATTTCAGGAGGTGCTACCCTACCAGAAGCTTCAATAAACTTTAATCTTGCTTGTTCTTCAAGTTCAGCAGTTATCTGTTTTAACATATCTAATTCTTCTTTTTTAAGGTCTATAATTTTTTTATTAGCACCTTTATTCATTAAATCTGCAATTTGTTTTTCTAGTTCAAGTATTTGTTTTCTTGCAGGTATAGTCGCACCCATTACTTCAACAAATCTTTCTCCAGCTTCTTGTGCTTTTCTTATTTGGAACATTACTGCACTTACTGCAATTGTTACAGCTATCAATGCAGGAGCAATCATAATTAAGTTTCTTTGTAAAAAGAGAAACATCTTAGATGTAAATCGTGCTGCAATTCCCAATTGCATTAGTTTTGCTTGAGCTGCTTTAGTTCTTCCCATTAATATTTTCATTGGTGCTATATTTGCAGTTGCAGCTTTTGCAATAGTTCTCCAACCTAATGCAACAAATATCAATGCACCTTGGAATAGAGCTAGTACGCCTAATAACTTCATCATAGTTTTAGTATTTTTATCTTGTGCTGTAGCACTTGGTGCAAGAGCTTCAGCAAATCCTTCCATGGAGCTAACTACAGCTTTCATCAAAGGTAGATACATATTGCCAATTTCAATTGCTAATTCACGGAATTGATTTTTCATCAATTTAGTTTGAGAGTTTAATGTCTCGAATCTTTTTGCTGCTTCATCGTTAAGAGCTACATTTGCTACATAAGCTATATTTGCTCTTGTAATTGCTTCTGCTAATAAATCTCCTGCTTCAGCAGTAGCCAATAAAGCACGAATAGTTCTCTGCTGTTTAAGGTCTAATTCTTCTAAAACAGCTACAACATTTCCGCCTTGCTGAGATACTCTTTGCAGACCTTTAACAAATATTGTTAATGCTGCAGAAGGGTCACTTGTTATTAAATCTTTAACTTCTTGATTAGTAAGTTCCATTACTTTGGAAAATGCATCTAATTGAGAAGTACCACCAGAAGCAGCAATAGTCATTTGCTGGAATATACGAGCAAATGCAGTACCACCAGCTTGCGATTGTACACCAACAGCTTGAAGTGCTGTAGCTATACCAAGTACATCTGCTGCCGTTGCACCTGCAACTTTACCACCAGCAGCAAGTCTTAAAGCTGTATTTAATATTTCATCTTCTAAAGCAGCAAAGTTGTTACCTAAATCTACCAATGATGAAGCTAAATTATCAATTTCTTCTTCTTGTAGCTCAAATATTTCACTCATTCTAGCAAGACCAAGTGCAGCAGATTCTGTACTCATTCTTGTAGCTACACCTAATTTAGCTATAGTTTCAATAAAATCATCAAGACCTTTAACCGATACACCTAATTGACCACCTAATTCACCTATTGAAGCTAATTGATTTGTAGATATAGGTATTTCTGTAGCTAATTGTCTTACTTGAAGTTGTAATGTATCAAATTGTTTTTCAGTAGCATTAACAGTTTTTCTAATACCAGCAAATGCTGTTTCAAATTTAGAAGCTGCACCAACAGTTAAAAGTAGTGAACCTGCGAATGCTACGGCAGTGCTTGCAGCTGTAGCCATAAATGCTACTTGTTGAGCACTCATAGCAGCTAATTTTTGGGTTAATTGACCAGATGATTTAGCTAACGCTGCGGCAGCTTTGTCTTGTCCTTTATTTTCAACTTTGACTTGTTGCTCTACTATAATTGGTGCTTTAGCCATATGCGCCTCCGCCAGTACCCATTAAATCATCAAGTGAAATTCTTTCTCGGGGTTTTGTTCTCTTATGTTGTGCTTGAAGCATTTGTCTTGCCTTTTTAGTATCCTTAGTATCTTTCTTTACTACTTCTCCATCTTCAGTTACTTCTAACTGGTCATTTTGAAGTATTTTTAGAAATGCCGAGTCATCAGGTGGTAAATAACTTACATAATTAAGAAAATTATGCCACGGTAAAGATAATGGGGTGTCAATTGAATAAAACCTTAGAAAATCAGCTTCGATAGCCCCCCAGTGTTCCAAGATATTACTAGGAGACCATTTTATTTTGGGTCTGTGGAATCTTCTTCCTCAGCTTCTGCATCCTCTTCAGGATTCAAACCATACACACCCATAAGATATTCTAGTAATTCATTCATTTGGTCCCAAGTAACTCCATCCTCTAACATTTGTTGGAGTTTTTCGTCACCTATTAATGATGCAATCCATTGTGGAATTGCTTCAAATGGCAAGTCATTACCAGATTCAGCAAATCTCATTTGCTCTAATACTGTTCGTGCAGGTAAAGCAGCTGGTAAATCATAAACTTTTCCAGCTACTTTTATCTGCAACTCTTTTTTGTCAGCTTTTTCTAAAGCCTTATCAAAGTCCTTAAAGTTTTCCACTTTAATATTCTCCTATATCACTATTAACAATTTAGTTAATATCTAATTCATCAGTATCGTTGGTGTTATCAACAACTCTAAATAAGTTATATTTACCGCCTGTTGTTCCAACATTCAATGTTGAATCTGGAACAAGGATTTTGAACTCTAAAGCTAGAGTTACTTTTTGTGGTGCTTTTTGATGAGCCATTGCAAATGAACCAACATTAACCATTCTTGGAATGTGAAAATGTCGGTCTGCACCTGCAGGACCATCTGTTTCTAAAACACCAGCATATTCAGTAAATGCATCAGTACTAGGTGGTAGATATGTGTTATAACCAGAGGCAGTAGTATCGCCAATCTTTCCTGATGTAACACTTCCGCCACCCATTGCAATCTGTAACTTAGCTAGGCTTGCTTGTGCAAGTTCGCCAGTTAATCTTACTTCCTGAGCTGATTTCATAGTCTTGATAGGGTCAATTTCTTCTGCAACCATGATATCTTCAAAAGTTTTATCAACTTCTAAAGTCCATCCGTCTTCAGAATATCCAACTTCTTCCCATGCAACAGTCATTGAAGCTGGTGCATCCCATGCCGAGGAATCATTCCCCGGAAAATTTAAGCTGGATGTTGTCCTATCTTTAAAATAAAGAACACCTGTACCAATTAGTACCTCAGATATTGTACCTGATGTAGCTGGCATATTATTCTCCTATACTCTTTTAGCTTATACTATTATTATCAACTGAGCTCAGTCGACCCTAAAGTCGATTTCAGTCTGTGCCGGTTATTCTTCTTCTGTTATAAAGAAGTCTTCTTCCACATCCTCTACTACAGCTTCGTTGTCCTCTACTGATTCGATTTCTTCTGGTTCATCATCAGATATCAATACTTTCACGCGTGTACCGCCTTGATTGTATACATTATCTTTGAGTCTGTCCCAGATGTCACTGTCTATCTCTACCCATTCATCTTTATTAAATTGTATACCACTGACAGTATCTTTGACAGCAGTTTTATTTAACAAAACATTAATTTTTACTTTAACTTTATTCTTTTTGTTCATATCAATCTAATCCTCGATAATACATAATTAATGATAGCGTATAATGTCCTAATCCGGTTTCAGTCTCTTCTATACGAGAAGGTAAATCAGGAATTTCAAACCCATAAATAATAGCTTTAGTATTAGTAGTAGCAGTTCTTACTCTTGTTTGTGCTGTTTTGAATGCTGATTCAGCAACTTCATTAGCTAATGCGTATGCATTTGCATAATCAGGTTGTGAAGTACCTGAAGCACCACCCCATCTTCCAGCATAAGCGTCTACTTGTAAAGAAACACCTACAACTGCAGCTTGACTTTGTGGGTTCATTAATGTACCCCCATTATTAAAAAATGTTAAAAAAGGTAAAGTTGCATTTCTAGGTAATCTTGTTGCAACTCTAGTTGAGCATACAGCTGTAATATTTGTTGTATTTATAGCCCATTCACGAAATATAATTTCTGCGTCAGGTGGAAATTTCTGACTTGAATTTGCTTGAGTTCCTACTAGTTCTATTGGCATGTTTTAAATTATACCCTAAGTTAATAGTGATTTAGGTTTAGAATTCGCCACGGGACCATTCATTAATAGTCTCTTCATCTAATTCTCCAAGTATTGCATCTACTGATTTTTTGACTCTAGCATTTTGTTTAACTGAACCAGATAATTTTTCTGCTTTAGTTCCAGAACTGTAATTTTTATTAGGACCTCTTGATTGACCAGCATCACTTCTTTTTTTAGTTAATTTAACGATTCTTGTTTTTCCTTTATCAGTAACAGATATGTTATAAACATTTTTTAATACTTCTGAAGTTCTTTTTCCAGTACCTAAATCTTGATTTTGCTGTCTCATTCTTTGAACTATTTGTCCTTGTGTTAAATCTTCTTGGCTAGCAAACAAACGACCACTGCTTCTTTTTTCTCCAGTAATTGTTTCATGTGCAGCTCTTTTCAAAACATCTTTACTTTCACCACCAGTTGTTTCAAATCTAAATGTTATTTCTTCAGGTACAAATTTGATACCTATTGCTTTAGATAATTCTGGTGAATAAAAATTACCATGAACATTTTGGACAGTAGGTCCCGGTATCTTATTTTCCATTTTACTTAAAGCTGTAGTTCCTCTAGCTTGTTTAACTGCTTTATATTTAGCACTATATCCCGGTTTGGTCTTATATCTTTTAGGCAAAAAAGACTTTTGTTTATCTTGCATTGTTTGTAAACCGCCTTTAGTTCTTGCAAGTTTTAACCATTGTTTATACTGCTTAGATGTTTCCATAGAACCAATTTTTAGACTTTGGTTTTTATCAAAAAGCATACTATCACCATATTGTCTAACAACAGTTTCAATAGCTCTATGAATAAAAAATGAAGGCGGTATGTATTTATCTTTATGAACAGGTTTACCTTTATATTTATCAATATGCATATAAGGTATCATTCCACCATATTCTACAGCCCAAACCCAAGGAAAATCTGGACCACCAACAAGTATTTGACCCTTCATAAGAGCATCAGATGTTTTAGAAGCTTTCATAGGGATTTGTTTGATAGATTTTAATAAAAAACTTCTTGCTTCACCCGGTTTTTTGAATCCAAATATATCTCTTTTAGTTGCTCTATTGTTATGATATGCAGTTTTATCTATTACCCAATTATCTGAATTAGTACCAGCCATCTGTTTTTCATTAATTGCTTCTTGATAATCTTTTTTATGTCCGCTATCAAATCCAATTAAATACTGCCCTGAAGATACATCTGGTGCAAATGAACGAATCATTAACTCTGTTTGTGAAAGAATAAATTGTGCTTTTTGTAATGGAGTTCCTCGTTGTAATTGTTTATTAATTTTTGGTCCGTTATATTTTATGGTTGTTCCAGTAGTTATTACTGAATTTAATTGCCTATTAAAATTATTAAAAGCATTACTTCTTGATATAGCACTACCTACTTTAGCTCTTGCAAAACGAGCAACAAGGCTGGGAAGGTTTACGGGGACTACTGCATTTATAGCCATACCTGTTAAATGACCTGTTAAAATTCTTGAACCTCTTAAAGCAAATGCAGCCTTGAATCCGTGTTTACCTGCTTGACTTGCTAATGTTTCACCAGTACCTATACCTCTAGCAATAGTATATGCTTTACCTCTATTTTGTTGGAGGAAACTACCCCATCTAGTTGTTTTAACTCCGGGAAAGTTAACAGCGTAACCTGCTGCTTTACCAAATTTATATAATTGGTCTCTAAATACACCTAAAGCTAATCTACCTTTAGGTCTACCTACATTGGATTTAGCCATTATGTTCTAACATATGATTGGATTTGTTTGTAACAAACATTTCCATATCTGTCTTTAACAGGAGTGATGATTATTATTTCGTGATTATCACTTCCGTGAACTATTCTATCTCCAGCTACAACATCTGTATCGCCCGGAACATAGATTACGAATGTTTCAACAGTAGTATTTCTACCATCTCTATCTTCTTCTTGACCTTGGCTTTCTAATTTAGCTTTGATATTAGTAGAATTATTAGCCCACGAATCACTTGGAAGTCCTCGTTCGTCAACATTTGTTTCAGCAACTCTTTGTATATTTATAGTCTCTGGTAAATTTCTGTGTTTAATAGGCATAGTATTACTATACTAGCTGTTTACAGATTGTTATTTAATATCTGATTCATTAGAACTTCTTTATAGATTGTGCTATAAAGCATATTACTTTGTCCTAATTTATGTGGATTGCCACCTAATTGAATATTATAATCTCTAATAATTTTGATAAGTTCACTAGATAGATTGTCGTATATTACTTTTATATCTTCAAAATCTTTTGACCAGATTGCATTTAATTCACTGTCATAAATTATAAAATATCTTAAACCATTAAGTAACAAGCAAACTACAGATTCATGCAATTTATAATCATCATCTTTATTTAACATAGGATATTCATATCCTTTTTGTTTATAAGGTGCAGTTAATCCTAAACTTCCAAAAGAACCTTGCTTACTATTCCATAATGTACTTGCTTTATATTGGACATAATCATACAAATATAAAATATCTTTCAATATATTTTTATATCTTTTGAATAATTCAGGATTTTCTCTAAACATTTCCAACACAGCCATTTTGTTACTATAAGATATAACTGGTTGACTTTCTACATCTGCATCGTAAACATTATTTCTAAATATATTTATATAAGAAAGGATTGTTAACTCATCTATTCTGTCTTTATAAGAAGTTTCATCTACAACTTCTTTAATCCAAAGTAGTTCATCTTCTTTTATTTCTCCATAAGTATTGGTTTGCATCTTATTTGATAAAGATTCAACAAATTCTTCATCGTTATCAAAATCGCCGATAATAAAAGATAGTTTTACATATGTTTCTTTATTCAGCTTATCTTGGTTTGCATTTTTAATAATATTATATAAATTACCACCATCAATGATTCCTTCTCTTTTAGCATCTCTAACGATAAATTTTATAACTTTATCTTGTTCTAATATTTCACAATCTCTAATAAGTATTTTAATTCCTTGAGTTTTCAAATGGAAAAATGTAGATTGTCCATACTCTTGATACAATTCTTTTTCAATATTTTTAACAACAAGAGGATTTATATTTTTAATATCAACATTTTCATGAATAGGTATATTCTGTTTCCTTGTTTGATTACCAATACATAAGTCAATAGCTTTAATGAATGATGTCACATGATATATTCCTTCATACACTGGGTCTGGAGTTATAGAGAAATCTTCATAGTTAAGAATATACTCACCAGTACCATGTTTTATTTCGGAAATTTCATCATCTACCATATCTGTTTTTTCCTTTTTGCTGCATTAAATTTTCTTTGTTGAACATTCCCTGCATTTTTAGGGTCCTCTTGCCAATCTACATCAATGGGAGTTTGAAATAAGATATTACTACTGATTATTCTTTTACAAAGAGAGTTACATTGAATACAAAGTATCTCTGGGTCTTCTTTTATACTGTGTTCTTTTTCAAGTAAATAATCGCACCCTGTACATTTGTACTCATATCTTGGCATTCTTTCTCCTCTGCTTCCTTTTATATTTAAGATGACAATCTTTACAGATTAATTTTAATCCGTCAGGAGCATTAGGACTTTTAGAAAATTCTGATATTTTTTTATCCTCTTTACAAGATATGCAATGTTTAATTTTTTCTTCTCCAGAATCCTCTTTTTTCTTTTTTAATAAATCTAAACAATCCTTACAAAATTTTGTATAGCCATCTTGGTACTTCTGAGTTCTTTTGAAATTATCAATTTCAAACCATTCTCTACAATATTTACATTGTTTTTCAATAGGGTCAATTAGATTTTTAGCAGCAATCTTTTTTGCTTCTAATACTCTTTCTTCTAAACCTTCTTCTTCATCCATCCAAGTTTTGAATTTTTCATATCCAATAGGTTGACCTTCATATGTTCTATTTGTTGTAAGACCTCCGCGACCGCTTTGAATTATTTCTATAATTGCATCAGCAACATTTTCATTATACGCAGAACGAGAAGGCACTCCTGATTCTATTCTTAGTTGCCTGACCCTTTCATGAGTGACTCCCCACTCATCAGCCCATTCTCTAAGCATTTTATTAGGGTCATTTAAGAATAGCTCCCGTGCTTCCTCCACAGTAGGTGCTTTCCTATGTACCATGTATTAATTATACAAAGAATCTTGAACGAAAGGGGTTTAACATTGCCATATCAGAATTAGACAGTACAGGTTGTAGGTTTTGTACTACAACATCTGCAAATGCAACATCATAATCTCCAACTCTTTCGGTGAGTGCAACATCAAAATTAGTTGCAGTGGTATTACCAGCTAAGTGAGAACTTACTTGTCCTGTGTCTGCTTTGGCTGATATTTGTAAAGAAGTCATCAATAATCTAGCAGTAGCTCTAGCTGATGTAAATTTAATATTTTCTGGGATAGCGTTTGCAGCGTATCCTCCAACATAAACAACAGTTACATTTTTTGGTTTAATTCCTGACCAGCGAACATTAATTCTATCTAATCTACCGTTATCGTAATAAACATAATGTTCTTCATTACCCTCTGTAAGGGTATGACCATCTTCAGTAACTGAAGTAATAGAAGCAATAGGTAAATGTCTTAAAAATAGGTTTTGTTGTTCGCCACCGTCAAATACTTCTGTATGTGTAGCTGTTTCTATGTCGTAACCGACATATCTTTTAATAGCAGCATCTACATAGGGGATAAAAGTATTAGTAACATGACCTTGAACTGTAGAATCTAAATCTATTTCTAAAAAAGTCTCTACATCGCCGTAGGCACAAAGAGCCATTATGACTCCTTACTTATCTTTTTTTTCTACTTTAGCTGCTTTGTTCTCGGCAGGTTTTTGGGCTTTCTTCTTAGCAGGAGCTGCTTTTTTAGCAGCTTTTTTCCAACCTTGCTCTTTTAGGTGAGCAACTGGATATTCTTTTCCCGCTTTGGCGATAATATCAGCTTGACTTACTGGTAAATCAGCTCTAACGCCTTCCCAAACTTTCCCGTCAGGAAGCTTCCAAATATCTTGTTCTGGTACTATATATTCACTCATAGTTCTCTATTGTACTCCAATTCTTGTAATTTAAGTTTATTCTTCTTCTTGTTTGTTTGATAATTCGTTTGGTACTTTTAAAAAAGATTCGATTATTTTTTGTGATTCGTCTAAAAATTTTTTGTCTCTTTTTATAAGTCCGAATGCATGAACATCATTTCTGTCGCCCATTAACATAATTTATATTTCCTCCTCCTGCATAAAGGGGGAATACGAATTCCCCCTATATACAAATTCAATTCTAAAAATTTTAGAATTGTGTGATTTTACAGAATGCTGTAGGTCTATAAATTGCAAAACCCATTCGCATTGTTAATCTAATTGCTAATTGATTCTTAATAAAGAAATCGCTGTGACTATCAGAAACTGCAAGGTCAACGCCTTCTCTCATGATAACTTGAGCAGCGTCTCCGCCACCAAATTTACCTACAAGAGCTGTTCCAGCATTTACAACTGTAGATGCTACAACCTTTAAGCCCCAAAGTCTTGGTTGTACTGATTCACCAAATCCGCCTGCAACCATGAACAATGGGTTCTTAGGTGCAGCACCAGATGTAGTGGTAGTGATATCTGTAACAGATGTTACAATATCCAACCAGTCTGAAGGGTGTAATACGATTGCATCAGGTTCAACGAAAGCGTCTTTCCTGATTTCTGTGATAGCAGCATATACTTGTCCTAATCTTCCTAATTCTCCAGAGTATGAACCATATTGAAAGGAATTAATTCCTGACTTGTTCAATACACCAGTTAGGTTAGGGGCACTGCCGTCACCATCCATAAGTTGATTATCTAATCTCAATTTCATCATTGTTGATAATCTTGAGTTGATATAACCTTGTACTCCAACAACATCAGCAAGCAACTCGTCTGTTACAGGTAAGAAAGTAGCAATCTTTCTGATTGATTCTGTTCTTTCTGTGAAAGCAAGAGCTGACTCAGCTGCGGCTGCGCCCTCTGCTGCTTCAGCAGCTGCGTTTGTGAATGTTGTTTCTTCAAGATAAACATAAGCATTTTGGTTTGTATTGATTTGGTCAAACAATCCAATAACGCTATTAGGGTCTCTTAAAGCAGTTTCTAGGATACCCGGAGCTCTTAAGCTCTCAGGTGGATAACCTGTAGTAGTTAATGTTGTTTTGAACTCAACATTAGAATCTACTCCCTTAACTCCTTTTTCAGCATAGTTGTTATAAGCATCTGTGTTAACAAATTGCTCACCAATTGATTTTGGTGCAACTGGTGCGTCTGAAGGGTTAGGAATAGAATTAACAGGTTCGTTGTCCACATTGACTTCCATGGCTTTCTCGTTCTTAACTTTAGATTCTTCGATTTGTAAATCATCAACAAGTCCAGCTAGTTCTTCGTTGTAGCCTTTGATTTTCTCTTTGGCTTCAGCTGAGTACTTGCCGTCTTCTTGCGAATCGAAGGCACTCTTAAGTTCTTCACGAGATTTAGCAATTTGACTTTTTAAGTCTTCTACTCTACTCATGTTAGTGTGTTTCTCCTATAATTTATTCGTTAATTTCGGCGTCTATAGATAATTCAGCATCTATAGATTCAGCGATTAATTGCTGTCCTTCTAACCATAAGGCGTCAAAATCATCATCAGTTTCGTTTTCTACTTCTTCAACAACTTCTTCTGTAGCTTCCTCAGAAACTTCTTCAGATTCAACAACTTCTTCCTCAACTTCAACTGGAGTTTCAGTAACTTCTTCTACCGGAGCAGATTCAATTACTTCTTCTTCAACTTCAACTGGGGTTTCAGCTACTTCTTCTTCAGTAACTTCTTCCTCAACTACTTCTTCAGCTGTTTCTTCAGCAGGAACTTCAACTTCCTCTGATTCTTCCACAACCTCTTCTGTACCAACCTCGTTGATAAACTCATCGAGTTCAGTCCATGCATCAGTAAGGTCTTCTTGAACAGACCTTAAAGCTCTAGTTGCGGCTTCGCCTATCTTCCTTCCATCTTTGGCACGCAGCATCGCAATGGCGGTAGCTCGTGTCATCAAGTCGTCTAAAGCGGCAAGCACTTCTTTAACTTGCTGTGAGAAAGTAACTTTCTCAACATCTTGTTCTTTAACCTCAGTATCTTTCATTGTTTTTCCTTCCTTAGCACAAGAACCATCTTTCTCATGGTTACAAGCTGCATATTTTTCATTTACAACCTCTTCAGCTGGTTTTTCAGCTGGGTCTGGCTGGTTCATACTTTCTGTAGTTAAAACATCTTTTACTTCTGCTACTTCGGCTATTTCTTTTAAAGCTTCTTTATTTGATTTGATAGCTAGTGTGTATGTATCTTGATTTGCACCAACAAGAACTGGGCTAACTTCAAATACTGTTAAATCTTTAAGGTATCTTGCATCAACTTCTTGACCGTCATGAGTAAACTCAGAAACTTCAGCGTCATTAACTCTATAGCCAAATGACCATTGTTGCATATCAGACATATTCTTAACTAAGTTATATGCCTCTTTACCTGATTCGGTATCCATAAAGAATTCACCTTCAAATAGTGCTTCATTATCGGTTTGTTTGATTGTACCTTTTCCAATTGGTTTATCCCAGTTATGACTCCAAACCATTGGAACTTTATCGTTTTTGAATCCGGACTTAACAGCTCCGGGAACTACTACATCTCCGTCAGAATCAAGTGAGTTAAAAACTGAAAAGACAGCTTTAACTTGTCCTGAATCTTTCTTGAGCTCAATGTCTATTTCTTTAGACTCGTGCAAATTATCCATACATCCTTCTTAATAAATTAATTTATTAACAATAGTTAGATGAGATGTGCGTTAATGTTTATTTTATATTATAAAGTCAATAATCGTGGTTTATCCACTAAAGAGGTTGTGATTTTTTGGTAATAAATCTAAGTCGTATTTTTTTCTTTTATATGAACCTGTACTAAGAGCATGTAAGAAACCTTTGATTCTTGCTACACCCCAATCAGTTGCGTCAGTTGGATTTTTATTATTCCCTGCTTGTTTATCATAAGCTTCTACTCCTCGTAGAAATACTTTTACTAAAACTCTAATATCTGCTTTATACATAGGATTTTCTTTGTTATGCTTTCTGACAATTTCAGATATTACTGATATATTATCATTTGCTACTTTTTCAATTTCAACATCTGAAAAAGACAATTTCTCTTCTCTTCTTTCTTCAACATCTGATTTGAATTTTTCCTGTATATAATTGTCATAAGATTCTTCAGTAGTTACTTGAATATTTAATTCTTTCTTACCAAGAAAAGCTTCTGCCTCTTCTCTTGTATCAAAACATTTTATAATTTCATTAGTGTCATGGTCTAATACACAGAAAGCACCATTAGGCATTTCAGCAATATACTTTTCTTCATTTTTACCAGTAGGAGTTAATAAAACTCTTTCTCTAGTAGCTTCTACAGGAACTGTGCCTGTTGATAAAACATCTTTTGCATTTTCTTCTGGAGCTTCTGCTGGGTCATTTAACAATGGTGTACCGTCTTCTTCAACTTGAATCATGTTAAGTGGTCTTAAGTAAACATCGTGTCTTTCATCAGCTTCAAGACCAACTACTTTTCTAGCTTCTCCAATAGTTACCCAACCACCTTGGACTGCTGTGTTCATTCTTTTATATAGATTATCTTTATCATCTGCAAGTGCTCTTACATTGTCAATATCATATTCACAGTATTCATTGTCATTACCTTGAAAATCTGTTTTTAACAATTGATGTGTCAATTCTTGTGCCACCATACTCCACAAAGGAACCATTTTAGATTCAGTAAAGAATTCTCTAAGTTCTTTTGTATTAGAGTAAGTAGCTGAATCAAGACCAGCACCCAAACCTGCAAGAACAGCTGGAACGCCAAGTACTGCTGAGACTCTTTCTTCGGGTATTCTTCTCAATTCAGCTAATTTCATTTGGTCAGGTGAGAATGCAACTATTTCTACATTCATAGCTCCTGATAATACCATTGGAGCACCCCTATTTTGTCCGCCAAATTTTTGTTTATACATTTCAGCAATAGCTTCAGCTTCTTCTCTAGTTGGACCACCCATTGCATCATCTCTAGGTGATAAGATAACTCCCGGAACTGCCATATTATGCAACAAAGCAGCTGTGTATTGTCCTGCAGCTTCATCTCCAGCTATTTCTCTTAAAACTCCTTTTAATGGTGCGTAACCTCTACGCATATCTAATGGGTCAACATTTTGACGCAAATGAATCATATCTATTTTGTCTATTTTTATCGGGTCGCCAACTGCTATGTCTTTTGAAGGTGTATATACATAATGAGTAATTAATTCATTTTCATTTCCTTTTACTTCAACTAGATGAGGCATTAAAGGTATGAGTTGAACAACTTTTCCGGATTTATTTCTATTCTTATAAAGAAAAGCATCTCCGTTAGCATTAATAGAAGTAATTATATAATTTGCTAATAAGTTTTGAGACATGTAAGGATTTGGATACCTTAACATAGCTGCAACAGGATGATTCATATTTTTGATATAATCACCCTCGCTATTTCTAGTAGAAACTAATAAGTTAGGTTCTGCAAAAGCTGTAGATAATACATTCAAACAAGCAATAACTGCGGAGTTACCAGTTCCATCGCCTATTTCTTTGAGCATTTTATGGTCAAAATAACCAGAAGTTGTATTCCAACCAGATTGACCACCACCTAAATATGAATATTGAGATTGATTAAGTAATAAACCTTTTTCTTGTCTTCTTATTTGAGCACTAGTTGGTGAATTTAACCAATCTACTGCTTTTTGAAATCTTGACTTGTCTTCAGCCATTAATATGCACTCCAGCTTCTTCGTTCTTGCAACATCATAACGCCATAAGATAATGTATCAACAATATCATCATGTGCTCCTACTGGAAAAGTCATAAGTTCCCTCTCTACTTCGGGTAGCCAATAACTATCCGCTAAGAAGAAAACATCTCCTGACTCCATACGAGCAGATAATGGGAGTGCACGAGTTACTTTATCTTTATCTACTTTAAGTTCTCTTACTCTTATACCTGACCTTTGTGCCATTTGTATAATTGAGGTTTGAAAACCTTGGCGTTCTATTCCTACATATTGTAACCTATTTTTTTCAAAAACCCTTTTAATTGCTGGAATGATGTCTGGTCCTTCTAATTTAGCTCTTTCCATATCAAAAACTAATAATTTATTATCGGGAGTTATTGCAAATGATGTTATTACAGTAAAATCTGAATCTTTATTTGTAGTAGTTGCTAAATCAACAATAGCAAATTTTTTCAAATCTTTCATATAATGTTCTGTTCCATTGACCATAGCTTTATCTACTACGCTTGTGTTATACGGATAAACATTGCTAGGTCCTTGTCTTTCCTCAACCATATTAAAATAATTAATCCATTCTGGTTTAAGCATACCTTGACCAGCATCAACAAATTCTGCTAAATATTCTTGAGCAAACACAATAGAACCAACTTCACCTTTTGCAGCTTCTACTTCTTCAGGGTCAATCATAGGATTATCTACAGTAGCAAATCTAAACCTTTCCCAATTATCTGCTTCTTCTGCAGTTTCCCATAAATCATAAAACCAATTATCTCTTCCCATAGGAGTACTAATAAATAATGCTGAACCTTTTCTTTCAGTAAGTGTAGGTCTTAATACTTCTTGCCAAACTTCTGGTTTAACAAAAGCAGCCTCGTCCATAACAAGAAAATCCAAACCTTCACCTCTTAATCTCTGAGGGTTATCAGCAGAACGAACAGCAATAGAACCTCCTGAATGTAAATCTATTTGCATATTAGCTAACGAAACTTTTGGTTCAATTTCTCTAGGAAATGATTTTGCTGAAGCAGCTATATCTCTCCAACCAACTCTAGCTATTGAAAATGTAGGAGCAACCCACCAAGCTCTACCACCGGCAAGTGCAACCTGTAAACACATTTGAACACCTAGTCTAGTTTTTCCAAATCTACGACCTGCACAAAG